>Ga0222658_1000923_pt1 | contig 14041 bp, 24 predicted proteins | sample AntAcemetagen476_FD_179830 | JGI IMG/M metagenome (GOLD analysis project Ga0222658, IMG submission 179830) | Saline water microbial communities from Ace Lake, Antarctica - #476 | ecosystem: Environmental > Aquatic > Non-marine Saline and Alkaline > Saline | place: Antarctica: Ace Lake... | reverse complement strand
TTAATATATCTTGATGGACATTTTAAAAATGAAGTATGTGAGCTCGAAAACAACAAGGCGTGGTCAGAGGGATGGGGTTACTATCCACAGGGACTTATTGACAAAGCTAAAAAGAGAATACAAGAATTAAAAGGAATTATATCTATTAAAATAAAAAAAATAAAAAAATAAAAAAATATGAAAAAAGAATTTAAAGAAGTTGTTGTCCAGAATGGACAAAAAATTATCAGAATTACAACAAATGACGAAAGGTGGTATGCTCGTCTTGTTATAGATAAAAAAACTGGGCTACCTGGTTCTTATGAATTTATTCCATCTGTAACTTGGATTAAATCATATTGGTATACGAGTCCATATCTTATTAAATGGATAGCTGATAAGGGATTATCTGAAGCAGAAAGAATTAGAAAAGAAGCTGGTGTGAGAGGCGATAAGGTTCATCAAGCAACCGAAGATATTGATAGTGGAATTGGAATAAAAATAAATGATAAATATGAAAATAAAATAAGTGGGGAAATGGAAGAGCTAACTGCCGAAGAGATAGAAGCTATTAATTCATATGTTGATTATATAGATAAAGAAGAACCAATATTATTAGCAAATGAAATGACTGTATTTAGTCATGAAAAATCAAAAGAACAATATGCTGGAACACTAGATAGAATTTTCGCAATAGGATTTGTTAAAGATGGTGTCCGCCAAATATGGATAATAGATATAAAAACAAGCAAATCAATATATAAAGACATGACTATTCAAGTTTCAGCCTATGGCAATGCAGATATAGATTACAAAGCATTAGGTATTACAGATGAAGAATGGGCAAATAGAAGGCTTGCTATACTACAACTAGGATATAAAAGAAATAAAAATGGTTACAAATTCACAGAAATTCCTAATAGATATGATTTATTTCAGATAGCTTATCAAACTTGGTTAGAAGAAAATCCAAACACCAAACCATTCCAAAAGGATTATCCTTTAGTTATACAATCAGAATTTAGAATCAAACAAATAGAAATACAAAAAAAAGAAAAGGCAAAACAAGAAAAAGCAAAGCAAGAAAAAATAAAACAAGAAAAAATAGAGAAAGAAAAAGCAAAAAAAGAAAAAGCCAAGAAAGAAAAAGCAAAAAAGGAAAAAACTAAAAATGGGAAAAACAGCAAAAGGTCGACATCAAAACAAAATAAACTAATTAAATAAAAAAAATGAAAATCGTAGTTAAAAAAAATTTAGGTAATGCTATTCTTGAAGTAATATGTGAAGGTAAGGATGAAAAAGAAACTATTGCCAAAGCAACATTTTTTACCCAACCAGATTATTGTGGATTATGTAAGGGAACTAATATTGTATGGGCTAGTAATAAAGCAAAAACAAAAGATGGAATGTTTACATACATTAAAAGAAAATGTTTGAAATGTGGAGCTGAAAGCACAGCAGGAGAATATAAAGAAGGTGGATTATTCTGGAAAGAATGGAGCATTTATAAAAAAGATGATGGAGAAAACAAAGAAGAAATTCCTGTTATAAACAAAGATGAAAATGAAGGCAATGAAGAACAGAACATTGGCGACTTTGATAAGCCATTCTAACAAATAGAAAACTAAACGATACAAGCCATTATTTGAATTTAATCAAAAATAGATATTTTAAGTTAATAATGGCTTGAATTTAAAATAAAAAAGTGAGACCAAAAATAATAAATCACAAAACAATAAATCATAATCGATGGTATACTATAGCTGATATATCAAGATTGGGGCAAAGGGGAATTTTTCCAGTTAAGGATAAAAGGCACATAAAATACCTAATAGAAACTAAAAAGCTAAAGGCAATAGATGTTGGAACTAAAACTAGAAAGGCATTTAGAATATTAGGAGATGCATTAATTGAGTTTGTGCATAATAATAATCCAAATAAAAAATAAATATGGAACAATCATTAAATGAATTTAAGAAAGCTAAAGAAAGCTTTATTAAAAAACAACCTCAATCTAATAAAAAGATATTAACATCAACTTCTTATATAATAGATAGATTAATAGAAGGTCCCAAAAAAACACCAGAAGATGATGGTGGTGGTTTTCTTGCATGGGATTCAAAAATTCTAATAGAAAAAGAAGCTATGCTTTCAAGTTTAATATATAAACTATTACAGTTAAAAGCAGAATATGAATCAAAAGCAGATTGGCTTAAGGCTCAATTAAGTAGCGAAGAACAAGATATTTACGAAAAAATAATTAAAGAAAATAAAAAAGTAACAATTGATAGTTTTAAAAGACAGTTATCTCAAATACAGAAAGAGGGAGTACAAAAAATTATATTATTAAAAAATGAATCGAAAAATGTAGATGCTTTTGTACAATGTATTGAAAGATTTTGTTTAGCTATTACGCACAGAATAAAAGAAATTAGATAACGATGAGATATGCACAATGTGCATATTTACTATTGACTTATAAAATAATTGATATAAAATTGAAATAATGTCTAAAAAAATAATCTTACAACAAAACTCAAAAAAAGCATTTCAAATACATCAAGAAATAATAGAATTAAAAAACACAGCTGCAGGAGCATTTGTTTTAATAGGACAAAGACTCAACGAAATAAAAGAAAAAAATCTTTATCATTTTTTAGGAGAAGGTGGCTATGAAACATTTGAATCCTACTTAGCCTCTCCAGAACTACAGTTTGATAGAAGAAAAGCATATTATTTAATTCAGATATACAAGACCTTTTGTGAGGAATTTGGTATAGATCAAAATGAACTCTCAAAAATATATTGGACAACACTACGTCAAATTTTACCAGTTGTTAATAAAGAAAACTGTTCTGAATGGCTTGAGAAGGCTAAAACGCTATCTAGAAGTGATTTATACCTTGAAGTTAGACAACTACAATCTGGAATTGATCCAAGAAAATGTAAACACGAATGGGAAGAAAAAACACTTTGGGTGTGTAAAGAATGTGGCGAAAGAAGTTATGTTGATCCAAAATAAAACACACAAAGACATATGAAAAATGGTGAATATGAACTTGTAATAGCTCCCAATGATTATCCAGGAAAAAAATACAGGGGAAGATATTGTTATGAACACACATTAGTCTGGTGGCAGAATACTAGGAAATTGCCCAGGGAAAACGAAATCCTACATCATAAGAATAAAGATAAAAGAGACAATAAATTTAAAAATCTAAAGTTATTTTCAAGAGAAGACCATGACAAATATCATGGTGCAGAAAGTATTAAATATTATAGAATTAAATGCATATGTCCTCAATGTGTAAATATCTTTATTGTTAAAGGAAATAGCTATAGAAATAGATTAAAAAATAATGTAATGGGAAAAATTTTTTGTTCAAGAAAATGTGCTACAAAATATCAATTTTCAAAATACTAGAGTATTTCAATTGGTAGAAAACCAAGCTGTTAACTTGGAAGTTGTGGGTTCGAATCCTACCTCTAGTGCATTATGAAAAAAATACAATCAGAAAAAATAATACGAATATGGAGATTTGCTTATGCTAAATTGTTCGATGAAACACTTTTTTGGGATTTAAAAGATAAAAAAGGCGAATGGATAACACATAAACTTTTATGGAGATTCTATTGGCTAACTCCAAATGTATAAAAAAAGAAAAAAAGTTAATTGGTTAAGAAGACTACTTCGAAAGTGGTTCAAGTGGTATATTTAATGGAACCGTAGCTCCAACTGGATAGAGCAGTGGCTTCCAAACCCACTCGTTGCAGGTTCGAATCCTGTCGGTTCTGCCAAAAATCAATACAAAGAACATGTTTAAAAGAAATAAAAAAGGACAATTTCTAAAAGGTCATAAAATTAATTTAGGAAAAAAATGTTCAGAAAAAACCAAAAATAAAATAGGTAATACTAATAAAATATCTCTTAAAAAATTCTATAAAAATAACAAAAAAGATCGTATAAAAAACCATAAAAAATATATATTTTTTCAAAAATGTCTAACCTGTAATAAAAAATTTAAAGTTTATAAATATGTAATTAAAAAAGACAACGGAAAATATTGTTGTAGAAAATGTTTTGAAAAAAGACAAATATCAAAAAAAGTTAGAATAAAAATTAGAAATACATTAAGAAATGGTAAATATATAAAATGTAAAATTTGCAATAAAGACTTTTATGTTAATCAAAGTGGAATAAAAAATGGGAAAAAATATTGTTCATCTATTTGTCAATATAAAGATAAAATATCTTTAAGAAAACAAGGAATAATTTCAATATTAAAACAATTAAATAAAAAGGGATTAAATAAATTAGAATTGAGGGGTAGAAAAATTTTACAGGATTTGGAAATAGATTTTAATGAACAAGTTTTAATGTTTGATAAATTCTTAGTAGATATCTTGTTAAAAGATAAAAAAACAATTATTCAATGGGATGGTGAATATTGGCATACTATGAAAAAAAACAGAATAAGAGATAAAAGCCAAGATGCCTATCTCAAAAAATGTGGTTATAATGTTATTAGAATAACCGATAAACAAATTAAAAATAATATACAAGAAGTATATAATCAAATAATACAATCGTTATAATAAAAATAAAAAATATGTTTAATTTAATAAAACATTACTATGGTAGATGTAAATACGGATATTCATATCGTGATTTATGGTCTTTTGATGATTATCTTTGTGATATTATTCCACCAGCTATTAGAGATTTAAAAAGCAATGTATCAGGTTGCCCAGGTGATTTATATGATAAAAAAAGAAAAAATAATGAATGTTGGAAATGGAAAGAAATATTAGAAGAAATAGCTCAAGGATTTGAAGCCGCAAAAGATATAACTCATTTAAGATATTTTAAAAGAATTAAAAAGGGAAAATATTACACACGTGAAATTGATGAAAAAAGACATAAAATGCTATCTGAAAAATATGATAAAGGAATGAAGTTATTTCATAAATACTTCTTTGCTCTTTGGGATTAGTTTATTTGTTTTAATCCATCTAATTGTTGGATACTAACTCTATCTTATAATATTAAATAAAATTTAACTTAAATAGTTGGTAATATTTAATAAACAATATATTGGTGGATTAAAATAAATAAATTAAAAAATAATGAACCAACAAATAACAAAAAATAAAACACATTTAATAATAAAAATTCCATTACGAGCAAAAAGATTTAACCCATATAGCGAAATGTATTCAGGAGATGGATATACTGGAGATATGGATAATATTATTGGCTTAATTATTCCAGATAAACAATGCTCTGAGCCAAAAATGGGATTTGCTAATTATATTGACATGGATTATAAGGGGAAAGAAGATCAACATGGTGAAATATTTTATTATTACGATGGCAATAAAAAAGATTTTATTAAACTATGTGGTGATTTAAAAATTGATTTTTTTGAATACCCCAAATGTGCTTATTGTGGTGGATGTATTTATGGAGTTTTTACATGTGGGAAAAAGGGCAATAAATGTTCTATTTGTGAATTAAAAAAAACTAAAAAAAATAAATAAATAAAAAGGAAATAAAAATATGTCAACAGATAGAAATATATTTCGTTTAATGCAACGAAAAAAACAAAAAGATTTTGAAAAAAGAAAAAAAGCATTTTTAGATGAATATAAAGAATTAGCTATGAAATATAAATGCGATTGGATGATTGATCAATTCGTTATAGATATTACCGATAAAATAGAAGCAAGAGAAAAAGCAATAAAAGAAACAGAAGAAGCAAAGAAAGAATCAGATATAGAAATAATATCCCCATAATATAGTGTCAGTAATCTCGTACCTGGCATACATTAAAATATGGAACATTTAAAAAGAAAATTCGGAATAATTTTATATGAATATTATTGCCCACTTGATGATAAATTTTTTTGGATAAGTAAAAAACCATTATCTCAACTAATTTGTCCATATTGTGGAAAAATGGTTTATATTAACGGTGAAATCCCTATAAAGAATATGGAAATAGATGAAAAGAAAAGAAAAAACACCATCCCAGAAATATAGAGCAAAAATAAAGAAACTTAAAAAAGAAACTGATAAACATCCACTAATGATTTCTTTAGGATATAAACCACGGAAGGGTAAGGTTTTTATGTGTCCTGTATGTGGAAAAGATTTTTATGTAAAACCATCCCATATAACCAAATCAAACTGTTGTTCTCATAAATGTAATTCTATCAATCAAACAACAAAAATTTTAATGATTTGCACAGAATGTGGAAAAGAATATTATCGCCATAAATCTCAAGCAACTTCAAAAAATAATTTTTGTTCTAATATATGTTTTCATAAATATGTAAAATATAATACTCCCAAAGAAAAAAATTCTCCTCATTGGAGGGGTGGAAATAAAAGAGAAAAATGTAAAGTTTGTGGTATTGCTATTTCTAACTGGACAAAAAACAAACTATGTAAGCAATGTTTTGGCGAAAGTATTAGTGGTAAAAATAATTCAAGATGGAAAGACATTAAAAGACCACGATATTACCATACTTGTTATACTAAACAATATAAAGAATGGAGAACAAAAGTTTTCAAGCGAGATAATTACAAATGCCAAGAATGTGGAGAAAAAAAATATATAATAGGACATCATATTAAATTTTGGTCAAAATTCCCTAAATTAAGATATAAAAATTACAATGGAGTAACTTTATGTAAAAATTGTCATAAATATATCCATTGGTGGGAAAGGATATATGTAAAATTATGAAAACTTCTTCTCAAAAATATAGAATCAAAATCAAACAAAAAAGAAAAGAAGCAGATAGAATATGGCAACAGATTGTTCAAAAACTACATCCTATTTGTGAGGGATGTAAAAAGGGAAAAACCCAAGAAAAAACCCAAGTTGGACACCACTTTATTGAGAAGTCTCTTTCCAATGCCTTGCGATATGATATAAAAAATGGAATTGGATTATCCAATAAGTGCCATTTTTTGCTTCACACTAGGTCTGATGGGGGTATATACGCTAATATAATATTAAATCGTGGACAAAAATGGGTGGATTATATAGAACAAAATAGAAAAAAACTCATAAAAACTAATCTTAAATGGTACGAAAATCATATAGAAAGACTAACTAAAGAACTATTAAAAATAGAAAAAATATATGAAAGTAAAAGACCTATTAGATGAAATAAAAAGATGTCAAAAAGAATATGGTAAAGAATTTTTAGAATGGGAAATTTACACAGAGCAAATAAGTAAAGCAGATAGAAAATGTAAAACAACTGGTAGTCAAAAGGGTTGGGAAAGAATAAAAGATGAAGAGGGATGGGAATATTTTAAATGTGTTGGATTTTGGACTAAACATTTAAGAAAAAAGATTTTTACTATTAATGTAAATTATTAATACACCACTGTGCATACTAAAATGTTTAATGAACTTATAACTAAAATCATTTTAAGAATAATTCCCAAAAATACTCGTATAGAAAGAATGAGAGTTATTTTAAATGATAAAGTATTTAAAATTATTATTAAGAAACCAAAAAATTTATCATCTGAAAAATTTAAAAAATCATTAAGAAAGTTATATGATTTTTTTAGACAATAACTATTAAAATAGTTATCCACAGATACATACTTGACAAATTTTTTTTTAGATATTAATGTTATATAGTAATAATTTATATTTTATTTGAATTTATTTTTATGCCTGAGAATAAAAAACACAACTCAATAGCAACTAAAGAGCCTCAAATGAAAAGCTTAATGTTCTCAGGCATTATTTAAGTAATACACTACTTTTCATTTGGGGCTCTTTGTTTACTATTAAAAATATGGCACAAAAAAGAATGATTGATAAAAAAATATCAGTATCAGAACAAGTTGATAATCTTTCTATTGAAGCAAAGCTAATATATACATGGTCAATTCCCCATACTGATGATTTGGGATTATTACCTTATTCTCATAAAACATTAAAAGCATTGATAATTCCTATGCGGGATATAAAATTGGATACATTTGGAAACCAAGTTGAAGAAATCTTAAAACAAGGACTTTATAAAATTTTTGAACATAATAACGAAAAGTTTTACAGGGTAGTTAATTTCTTTAAACATCAAACACTTAAAAGAGATAGACAACCTCAAACTTTTATTAATTTTAAGTATTCTAAAAATCCAAAAGATAGTTGGGATAAGATAATTAAAGAGTGTGGCTTCCATTTGGAAGACAATGGAAACCATTTGGACACTGAAGAGAAGAGAAGAGAAGAGAAGAGAAGTAAAGAGAAGATAATTAACTATAGTCAAAAATCATTAGAATTATCTAAACTTCTTTATAAGTTAATTAAAAAAAATAATCCATCTTGGTATGTTAAGCCCAATTTAGACAAATGGGCAGAAGATATGGACAAGATAAATAGATTAGATAAAGACCCTATAACTGGGGCGAAAAGAACTTTTGAGCAAATTGAATGGATGATAGAATGGTCGCAAAAAGATGATTTCTGGTCGCAGAATATACTATCGCCAGCGAAGTTAAGAAAACAATTTAATCAAATGGTCGTAAAGGCTAAAAAAACTAAAAGTGGAGGTATAACAATAATATGAATAACTATATCGTAAAATTTATGGATAACTCAACTCTTGAAATAACAGAACAAGAGTTTAAACAACTTCTTAATAGTAAGGGATTAGTAGCTATTAAGTCGGCAGGTGAAGTTATAAATATGTCATCTATCTCAAGAATAGTTCCCAAAAGCAAATTAGACGAGTTAGAAGACAAGAAAAATCAAAAAGAAGGAGTATTGCATGATGGTAGTATGGTTATTAAATATTTTGGTTCTTGGTATCTAGATGGCGACTTTGATGGTAATGGAAAACCAACACGAAGAATAGACAGTGAATATTATCCAGAAGTTCAAAGAGATTGTGTTCCAACGAGAAAAGAATTTGAAATTAAATATAAAGCACTTCCAAGAAAGGAACGATTAAGATTAATTATTAGTGGAACAGAAGAACCACGAACTGGTGGAATAGAAAAAGTAGGTAACTATCTTAATATTAAAAGAATAACTAAAAAATAAAATGAATATAATTAAATTAAGTCATAACGAATCAATAGATGTTTCATTAGAAACAGCAGAACGTGTTAATGATGCTTGGAATAGGTGGCAAGAAGATAAAAAAAATAATCCAAGCTCAATAATGATAAATAGTCAAAATATCTTAATGAATACTATTAGAGGTGTTCAATTTGAGTCACCAGAAGATATTAAACAATACAATTTACGAGATCCAGAACATAAAAGAATTATTAAAGAATTTGAAAAAGATATAGAAAATAAAAAAGTTAAAGACTATATGATTGAAAAAGGTGCGTGGATGATAGATAATAAATATAAAGAAGGAGCTGTTCGTGATCCTAAATTATATATGGAAATCATCAGAAAAGATTCTGGCTTACAGGAATTGAGACACTTAAGAGAAATGGCTAAAAAACATGAAATGAAACGTTTAGAAAAAATGTCATCTGAAAACGACTTCGCCTCTGAGTTTAAATTGCCACCAGAGACCACAGAAGCCAATGAGAACGATTTAAAGCAAGAATAAGTATAACAGTACTACTTTTTAAAAATAATGCCTAATAATAAAAATATAAAATATAAAATTGAGAACATTCTTGATAAAATTCTTTGTGGTGATGTTGTTACTGAATTGAAAAAAATTCCAGACGAATCAATTGACACAGTAATCACATCTCCTCCATATTTTGGATTACGAAGTTATGATTCATTATATAATAAAGAATTTTCAAATAAAGAAAAGGCAAAAAAATGGATATTAAAAAAAGAAAAAGAAAATAAAGATTATTTTTCAAAAATTAGAAATATATTTGATATGAATAATAAAATAGTTGGCTATAAGGCTATAATTTATTCAAAGTTCATTAAAAAAAATCAAGTTGGGCTTGAAGAAACTACACAAGATTATATTAATAGAATGGTTGAAATAGCAAAAGAAGTTAAAAGGGTTTTAAAAAAAACTGGAAGTTTTTGGTTGAACATAGGCGATTCTTATAATGTAAAAATGGGAAAATATCCAACCAAGTGTTTATTACAAATACCACAAAGAATAGCGATTGCTCTAACTGATAAAGTGGGATTTACTCTTCGTAATGATGTTATATGGTGTTTATCTAAAAATACTCCTATGATAGCTATGATTAATAAATCATTTTGGTTTGGAAATTTACAGGAGTTATTTGAAATTTATAATAGGGGATTAGAAATACAACTTCCAACAATCACAAAAGATGGACATCAAATATGGGTTAAATTAAAAAAAATATGGAAAACTGGAAAACAAAAAGTTTCTAAAATTACATTAACAAACGGGCTAACTGTCTGTGCTACAAAACAACATCATTTTCCAGTTTTATCCTATGGTTCTACTGCTAAAAAACATAAAAAATCTTACTTAAAAATGAGAACACAAAATGTTGGTAGTATTAATAAAAATAATTCCTTTTATGCTATTAAAAAATTAGATATCGGATTACCAAGGGGAAATAAAAAAGATTATGATTTAGGTTTTTTAATAGGTTTCTTTTTGGCTGAAGGTAATTTTGAATATAATGTACCCAAAAAAGATGGAACAAAAACTCTTAGAGGATTTCATTTAACTTGTGGACATAAAGATAGAAAACACATGAAAAGATTTAATCAGTTTGGAGAATGGAGTATACAAAAAAATAAATCTGATAAATCTATAATAATTAGAATATTAAAGGGTAAAAAATTGGCGACATTATTTCGAAAATATATTAATGGGCATACGAGCCATAATAAGAAATTGAATGTTTCTGCTTTTAATAAAAGTATTAAATTTCTTGAAGGTATATTGAAAGGATTTTTAGCTGGAGATGGAACTTATTGTAATGATGTTGGAAGATATAGGGTAGGAATGTGTCTTAATTATGAATTAATTAATAATATGATGTTAATTGCCAGAATTATAGGATGGGAATTTAGATTGGAGAATTTAATGACAATAAAACCACAAAGAGAAGGAATGAGATTTAAAAAGAAAGAATATCTTGCAATAAGATTTAACACTTGTCCATTTCCTATTTATAGGACAACTAAAAATGATATTTATTGGCAACGGATAAGAAATATTAAATCAGATGGGATTCAAGAAACTTTTGATTTAGAGGTTGAACCAATATTTAAAACTAAAGATCGTAAAAACAAGACACTACAAAAGAATTTAGATAAATGGAATAATTTGTTTTGTATTGGTAATGGAATTTTAACTCATAATTCCAAACAGGTTTTAATACATAAGAAAAATTCTACTATTGGAAATGTTATGCCATCTTCTGTAAAAGACCGTTTGAATAATAGTTATGAACATCTTTTTTTCTTCACAAAAAATAAAAAATATTATTTTGATTTAGATTCTATTCGTATCCCACACCAAACTCAATCTTTAGAAAGATACCAAAGAGCAGTTAATCTAGGAGTGATTCAAGTTCAAGGAAAAATGTTTGAAGATAAAGTAGATAAACCAATGCAACCACCTAAAGTATTTAGAGAAAAATTTGGAAAAGATAAAAACTATAAAGGAAAATTTAGTGGAACTGGAAAAGAATCAGAAAACTATGGAAGCCCTCGTGCAAGAAATGAAAGAATAAGTAAATTTCCACTTGCTAATACTGGATTTTTTAATAAAGAGCCATATGAAGAAAATAATCCACATCGTAGTAGACTTAAAAATAGTAAAAACATTGTGGATTTACCACAATCGGCATATAAAAGAGGAACGAATGCCCAAAGATTGGCGAGTTATAGAGATTTTACTACATGCGAAGGGGTTCCAAGGGGGGGATTAGTTCCAGGAAATACAAGCCAAGCAAGACCAGAACATGATGTAAGAGATTTGAAAAAAAGAGGTAGTGGCAGGAATAATCCAGATCTTAATAATAGAAACTGGATGCCAATAAAAAAATATAGTGCTCATGAGAGGGCAAGAATAACAGGAACAGAAAAATATAGTATATTGCAAAATATTAGAAAAAGAAAGGTGGAAGAAACCTCTATATTTTTTCAGGAACAGAAACAACAGGGCGGAAATACCAACCTGCCAGATAACAATATTAAAGGAAAAAATCTATGTGATGTGTGGCAAATTAATACACAACCAAGTTCAATAAAACATTTTGCTTTATTTCCAGTTGCTCTTTTATCTAGACCTATTAAAACTTGTTTACCTAAAAAAGGAATTATTTTAGATCCATTCTTTGGAGGAGGAACAACAGCAATAGCTCAGAGATTATATAAACCATTAGCAAGTTTTATTGGCATTGAAATAAATAAAAGCTATATAGAAATAGCAGAAAAAAGGATTAAGGAAGAATCACCAGATGGATTGGGAATATGAAAAAATAAGTGGAAGAATAATTCGTCAAAAAACATTATTTTAAAACATGAATAAAAATAATAAAACATTATTGAGTAAAATATGTCCAAAATGGAAAAAAATACTTATAGTTCCTAAACCATTATTTTTAGAAGCTACAAAAATACTTAATGAAAATAAAAAAAATATGTCAAAAAAACTAACAGATAAACAAATACTTAAAAAAGCAGTAGAGAAAGCAGTTGAGAATGGCTGGACTCCTAGAATTGGAGATGTTGATAGTAGTGGAAGTCCAAAATATGAAATTATCTTCTCTCACGACTTTGCTCAAAAGTTTTGGGGAAAGGAAAAAAACACGAAATATGTAAATCCTAAAGGAGATGAATATGTTTATGTTAAATATTGGTGGCAATACCACCTACAGCAAATGGTTTTAAAAAAAGAACCACTTAAATACATTGGAAAATTCTTATAAATGCACACTTATGCATAATAAATATGTATATTATTGAAGAAAAAAATTATTGTAAATATCCTCAAGTTATAGATATTATTAATGGAAAACAAATCATAGGTTATTTTAGATGCCCAAAATGTGGAAAAAGTCATAGTATTGGAATACATGAAATATATGATGATGGGGAAATTAAGGGTTATTTAAGTTGTAGTTGTAAACTTAAAACTACTATAAGATTAGAAAACTGGAAAAATAAAAGAGGAGAATTAAAAATATGAAAAAAATATATTGTAAAAATTGTAAATACTATAAAGGACGAGTCCTTTATAATTTAAATATATGTACAAATAAATCATTCCTCAGAACTGATAAAGAATTAGATGAATGGAGATTGGGTCGTCCTAATGAAAAGAATGATTGTTCTTATTTTGCAAAGAAATGGTGGAAATTCTGGATTAAATAATATGAAAAAAATATATTGTAAAAATTGTAAATGGCATAAAGGAAAAGGACGATTTAGAAAAGAATGTAGGAATGGAACAATGAATTGTTTAGAAAGTAATTGGAAGGTTGCTCCTGTAGAATGGAAATGTAAAAACTATCAACGCAAATGGTATAAGTTTTCGATTAAATAATATGAAAAAATTTATTAATAAAGTTGTTAATGCAGATTGTTTTGAGATATTACCTCAAATACCAGATAAAAGCATTGATTTATTATTAACCGATCCTCCTTATGGAGTACTTAATATAAAGAATATAAAATGGGACGATGTAGATATTGATAGTTTTACAAAAAAGTGGTGGAAAATGTTGAAACCGAAAATGAAAGAAAATAGTTCAGCATATATATTCTTTGGACAGAAATATATTCCATTGGGATTTAAGATATTCAAACCACACAGAATGTTGATTTGGCATCATCCCAATCTCGCAAAACCAACTAAGAAAATGTTCTTATGGACATATGATCCAATATTCTATGTTAAGTTTGGAAAACCAACATTTCAACCAAGTTTTGTAGGAAGTGAAAATGTAGATGTATTTAGATATCCTAAACCACAAAGTAACTGGGCAGAAAACATGAGATGGCATCCCACAAGCAAACCAGTCCCACTAATTGAAAACTTTGTCAAAATAAGCTCAAATGAAAATGACACTATTTTAGATCCATTTCTTGGTGGGGGA
>Ga0222658_1000919_pt1 | contig 14083 bp, 18 predicted proteins | sample AntAcemetagen476_FD_179830 | JGI IMG/M metagenome (GOLD analysis project Ga0222658, IMG submission 179830) | Saline water microbial communities from Ace Lake, Antarctica - #476 | ecosystem: Environmental > Aquatic > Non-marine Saline and Alkaline > Saline | place: Antarctica: Ace Lake... | reverse complement strand
TATCTTTGAATTTCAGCATTACAACGCTTAATAATACTATTACTACTCCGATTATACCCCATCCCATGATGTTTTTTTGAAGTGAATCTGTTAAAGCCATGTTGAATCTTTTATACCTCCTTTCCTAGGATTTATTTTAGTTGATTAAAGGTTTTAATCTTTGCTTAAAAGTTTTAAGCATTACTTAATGTTTTTAATTATTGTTTAATTCTTTTATAAATATATGCTAACAAAATAAGTTTCGACTTACTTCGTATAAATGGAGTAGGGAGTGAGATTTGACTTATTTTCAATATAGAAAATAATACTAGGAAATATATTTTAGAGTATATAGTTTTCATAATAATATTTATAAACTTCAAAATTCAAAGCTATATTCACCCATGGCTCGAAATTCTAATTCTGACGCCAGAAAGGCTCGCTCAGTTACCATTAAGTATAATAGAGACGGGACTAAAACACGTTTGTTAAACGGAAAAATTGATACTTCTTTTAAACCAAGAACAGGGCGTGCTAGTAAGCCAATTAAAACAAGTGATTTATTAGCGACAACTTCGCCAACTGAAAGCGGAGGAACGGTGACAGTTACTAAAGCGGGTTTGGTTACTGAAAGAGACGCCGCTGGTCGTTTAGTTAGTCGTTATCAAACTAGTGTTTCTAAGGCTGAAAGTTTTAATATTGGAAGATCTAAGATTACTAGAACTGTTCAAAGAGAACTTTCAAGAGCTGACAAGTTAGCTAAGGAGAATCGGGAAGATACTATTAATCGTTTGTTAAAGTCAAAGGTTATAACTGAAAAAGGTAAAGTTAATCTTCGAAATGAACTTAGATTTTTAAAGCGTAGACCAAGCGAAAAGGTCACTTCTAAATTACAAAGTTTATTAACTAGTGCAAGTATAGATAGGTTAAAAAGAGCGAGAGTTATGGGATCTATTTCTAAGCTTGATGATTTGTTTCTTCAAAGACATTTAAAAGATGAAGCTTCGAAAAAAGGAGTTCTTAATATTGCTTTTGGAAAAGGCTCTACACAAAAATTTGATACTTTCCAGAAAAAGGTAGGTCGAAAAATTTTACCTGATGACTTTCGAGAGTTTAAACTCAAAGGTAAAACTCCACTTAGCGCTTTAAGATCTGAAAAGTTAGACGCTGCCGAGGAGAAAACGGCTCGTTTCGTGTTTGGAGCTGAAAAAGAAGTTTTTAAAACTATTCAAGATAAACCTTTTAAACTTCCTTTAGTTGCTTTAGGTGGAGCTGCTTTAGGCTTTGGATCAAGTGCTTTAGCTAGTGTCAGTTCAATAGGCTCAACTGTTGCGAGTGTTGGGGGTAAAATTTTAGGAGTTACTTATTTAGGCGGTAAAATTTACGAGTATAAACAAGCTCCAACGCCTGAACTTAAAGGAGCGGTTTTTTCTAAAGCAGCTTTAGAAATTGGAGCTTTTACAGTTGGCGGAGTTGCTGGCGGACAGTTAGCAATTAAAAAAGGTTTTGAGCCTTTACCTTCTTTAGAGCCTAAGCTTAAATTTGAAACTTTTAAAGCTAATGTTAAAATTAAAGGCGAGGTTAAAGATATTAATTTATTTAAAGGTTTAACTTTTGAACGAGGCGGCTTAAAAGGTCGAGGTGGTGTAGTTGCTGGCGTAACTAAAGGTCGAGGTTTTGGTTTTGGAGTTAGAAAAGTTTCTTTACCTAAAGAAAGTATTATTATTGCTAAGACTCCAGCAGCAGCTAGGATTTTAAGTAAAAGTATTCCTAAAGAATCAAAATTGCAAGCTGACCTAGGTGTAAAACTTTTTAGGACTACTCAGTTTAGTAAGTCTAAGTTTTATAAAGACGCTTTGTATAATTCTAAAATTTTAAAGCGTAAAGATTTAAATATTATTTATGATTTTGCGAGAGGTAAAAATACTTATCTTTATGGCTCGGCTAGTGCTGAGGCTCAAAAGCCAAGCACTATAAGACGTGCTTTTGGAGATATTGATTTACAGTTAGTTTCTAATAATGCTAATTTAGACGCTAAAAGTTTAGCTGTTGTTTTGGGTAAAGGTTTTCGTGTTTCTAAAGCTACGCCGACTTTAATTGAAAAAAAAATTAATGGAAAATGGTCTCATGCTGTTGATATTCATAACGCCGACGGTAGTGGTGGCTCGGGTGTTGCTCCTGAACGTATATTCGGGTTTTTCCTTACTCAAAAGCCTTTTAAGGCTGAGGGTATTAAGTTTTCTAAGTTGTCCCGTGAGGGTTTGGCTAAGGGATCGTCTTTATTTACTGGTCGTGTTTCTAAGGAGGGTGATTTCAAGTTTTATCCTGAGGCTCACCGAACTAAAGACATAGCTGATTTTTTCACTACTCAAGAGGTTTTACTTCGTAATAAGGGGTTTAGTTCTTCTAAGATTAGTAAAATGCTTGATCCTTTGAAAAAGTTTTATTCTTCTGCTGAGTTGAGTGGTGGGCGTGTTAAAGTTGAGTTTGTGAGTCCTAAGGTTAAAGTTAAGACTTCTTTAGTTGTTAGTCCTTTACCTTCTAAGTCTCCTAGTTTTAGATTTTATAGTCCTAGTCTTAGTCCTTCAAGGTCACCAAGTCGAAGTCCTAGCAAAAGTCCTAGTCCTTCTAAGTCTCCTAGTCCTAGCCCTAGTCCTAGTCCTTCTAAGTCTCCTAGTCCTAGCAAAAGTCCTAGTCCTTCTAAGTCTCCTAGTCCAAGTCCTAGCTCTAGTCCTAGTCTTAGTCCTTCAAGGTCACCAAGTCGAAGTCCTTCTAAGTCTCCTAGTCCAAGTCCTAGACCAAAACCTCGTCCTCCAATTCCTAGTTTTCCATTATTTAAACTAATAGGAAAATCTTTTAGTTTTAAAAAATCAACATTTAAACCTAAAGTTTTAAAGTTTACCACTACTATTATTAGACCTAAGAAAATAGAAACTAGACTAAAATTATTCACAGGAGCGGAGCTAAGATGAACACATTAGACACTTATAAAGTCCCAAACACGCCACCCTCGGAGCAAAACCTAAGCGATCGGTGGGAACTTGACACAACGCCATGGATAGATAAGATTTATCACGAGTTACTAGGTGAAACTCTCAATCCTGATTCGGGAGTTTGGGAGAAAGACGAGTATAAACAACGATACATGAACGAATTGGGAGCAAGCGCTTTCATTCAAGAAGTTAATAGTCGGGTTAGCATACACATGCAACTAAGCGAATTAACAGATGATAGAATAATTGATATTAGCAGCCGAGCAGCCGAGATATTCGCTGAGCGACTAAGCGATAATTACGAGGATTGGGGGATACAGCCCGCTGAATCAACTTTTGAAAGTATTTGTCAGCAACTTAATGATTTATTAGAGATAATGTTATTAATAGCAAGAAAAGGCGGCATGAGAGAACACCGAGAAAAAAGCAAAAGAGTTTTTCAGCCAAACATACAAGCGGATTTAAACAATGAATTAGGAGGAGCATATTAAAAAGTGGGATTAACAATACAATTAACTATTGTTTTAGTAATAGGTTTTTTAGTCGGGGTTTATTACTTTTATGATGTTTACAGGAGAAAGAAGCGGGACAAAGAATTAGGTCGAGTTATTAGAATTTTATTATTTGAACAGATTGGAAATGATAAAGTTTTTCGAGGACAAAGAAAAGGTTTTGAAAAAACTGATGATGAACTAGGAGTTTACTTATTCATTAACAAGGATAAAAGAGCGATTGCAGACGTTGATCACAGCGATTTATTTTATGATGATAAGTTTTCTAAGTGTTTATTAGTGGTTAAGTATAGTGATGATGATTATCGCGCTATGAGTCGTTTGTCTAATGAACACTGGTTTAAAAAAGAGAGTGTTGAAGTTCCAATACTTGACAAGAACGGGGATCAGGTTTATGAAGAATTAAAAGTTTTAAACGAGCTTGGAGAAACAGTTATTGAGAAAAAACCTTTATTTGAGGTTAAACAATTATTTAGGGGTTTTAAAGAGCCGATAGCTATAACATCTGATTCTCGTATGGCGGCACGTTTTGAAAGACGTTTCACTAAGCGTATGCGAGAGAAAAGAGCTGAGAATAAGCCATGGCTTGAGAAATACGCTCCTTACATGACGGTTGCATTAGTCGCTATCATCATGGTTATTGGGTTTGCTTACATGACTAATAAACTGGCTGATACTAATAAAGAGTTAGCTAGTCGTTTCGTTGAGGGTGCAACTGATTATAAAGCAGCGGTTGAAAATCCTAGTTATATTGAGGGCTTGGTTAATAAGTGGGAAGCTAAAAAGCTTGTGGAGGAAGCGCCTCCAAAATGACTAAATTAACAATTTTTTTATTAATTTTTTTTATTATGATTATTTCTTTAGTTAGTGCTGAGAAAGTTATTATTGATCAAACTTTTAGTGGCTCTAATGGTTTACAGGTTGAATTCCCAAATTTTAATTATGGTATGGTTAATACGAATTTTGAATTTCCATTTCACGTTTATAGTTTACAAACAGGACTTGCAGCTTTTACAAATGTTAATTGCACACTTCACGTTTATAGCGGTAATGGAAGTCATCTTCTTATAGATTCCGTTACTGTTCCAAAAAACATTTATGATTATGAGTTTGACATTAACAGCTCTATATTCTCAGGTGTTGGAGTTTATAGATTCTTAGTTTATTGTGTTTGTGATAGTTGCGGAACTGCTAACGAGAGTTTAGGTGGTTTTTCAACTCATGCTTTCGAATTAACCGTTAATGGTGAGGAGCCTGATAAGTTTAACGGTGCTTGGCTGCCTGTAATACTAGCTTTTATAATTTCTGCTTTGGCGTTCTTATACATTTCTTTTAATGTGTCTTTTAAAATTCTTGGTTTGAAAGTGTTATTTTTCTTATTGGGAATAGCTAATATTTTTATAACTTTGTTCTCGGTTTACGCTTTAACGCTTAATCCGGGGCGGGTTGATTTGTTCTCACCTGTTGGTTTGGGTTTGTTCTCGGCTTATGGTTTACTATTATTATTAGTTATTTATTTATACGGTGTTCATTTGATGAAGAACACTATTAATTTTAAGGGTGATAAGGATTGAGTAAGACTGTTCTTATTAGGATTAGTGCTAAGGGTAAACGGTTAATTAATTGTCGCGCTGTTTTAACTGGTAAAACTCAAACTCAAGTTCTTGACGAGTATTTAGGATTAAACTATTTGTTTTTTAAGAAGCGTAAACGAGGAGGAGGGGGTTTTATTGAATAAAAAGGGTAACTTCGCGGATATTGTAGAGTATTTAAGGGTTAGCCTGTTAATAACCTTAGTTGTGGTCATAACTTTGTTGTTCATGACTAATTGGAATTCTAAGGTTCAAACTATGCCGTCTGACTTAGTGACTGATGATGTTAAACTCGGATCTGCTAGTTTTCTTTCTAGGTCCACGACTGGTTTTGATTATTTGTTCGTGTTTTTATTCTTAGCTTTTATCATTTTTAGTGTTGTTGCGGCTAGGCTTATTCCTTCTAGTGCTAAGTTTTTGGCTTTATCATTTTTCTTTTTTGTGTTCTTAATTTTTGGAGCTATGATTGTTGAAAACGTTTATTCTAGTTTCGCAGCTTCGTCTAGTGTGTCAGGTGTTATTTCTACGCTTACGTTTATTCCTTTCTTCATGGATAACTTAGTATTTTTCATTCTTGGTTACGCGGTGTTAGTGGCTATCGCTCTTTATTCTAAGGCTGAGAGTGGGGGTTTATCACTTTGAAAGCTTTTAAAGTTTTATTATTATTCTTAATTAGTATTTTATTAGTTTCTAGTGTTTCTGCTTCTAAGACTGATTTACAAGTTAATAATACTTTATATTTGAGTGGTGATGATAGTAATCAAAATTATACTATTACAGGAACTCCTGTCGGGATTGCTGGTGTGATTGATGGTGCTATTGATTTTGATGGGACAGGTGATTATATATCAGTTCCTGACGCCACTATTTTTGATTTAAGTAATGCAGGAACTATAAATGCATGGGTTGGTAATGATGGTCAAGGTAGTGCAATAAATATTATGAACAAAGTTAATGCTGGGACTAATGGCTGGATGATGTATTATGATGAAACAAATTATATATATAATATTTTCTTATATGGTAGTTTTGGAAGTAAAAGCGTAGCTTCAACAACTACTTTTAATGGTGATACCACTTATCATATGGTTACTGGAGCGTGGGATGGAACAAACCTAAAAATCTATATAGATGGTAGTTTGGAAGCTACAACTGCTGCGAGTGGAACAGTAACTGCAAATACGAATGATGTTGTAATAGGAAAATATTCTGCGAATTATTTTGATGGGCGTATAGATGATGTTAGAATTTATGATGGTGCTTTAAACACTACTGAAATAACCTCATTATACAATTCTGGAAGTGGTACTGAAAACGAAAGTCTGGCTGATGAAACTTTAGTATTTCACGATACTATGAATGAACTTTATGATTATACTGTTAATGCTAATCACGCAACTGCTACTGGTGGTGTAGGTATTAACACAGGTGGTAAGTTTAATAGTGCTTATAGTTTTGATGGAACAGATGATTATTTAACTTTACCATCTTTTGATGCTACTCAAAGTATTAGTGTTAATGCTTGGGTTAAAAAAGATACTAATAGTGGTGGAACTATTTATCAGCCTATTATTGGTGGTAATACTGATATGTTTCATTTTCAGTATAATTTAAATGATAAATTACAAGTTTATATGTATAATATTGGTAATAGTAATCTTAATGCAAATACTACTATTTCAGATTTTAATTATCACATGACTACTTTCACTTATGATGGCGTTAATATTAAAGTTTATTTAGATGGTGTTTTAGATGGATTGCTTAGTGCTACTGGTGATATTAGTAGTGGTGCTTTAATGATAGGGAGAGTTTATGATGGTTCTAGTAGACAGTTTGATGGTTTAATTGATGAAGTAAGTATATGGAATAATAAAATATTAACTCAAACTGAAATATCTGAAATGTACAATTTAACATCTAACATTTATGTTAGTGATGCTAGTCCTTATTTTGAAATTACAGCACAGGATAATGCTTCTGCTTCTATTAATAGTTTTAACGCTACTATTAACGGAACAACTTATAATACTACTAACGGAACAGTTACCACTACTTTATTAACTGCTGACGCTGGAGTATTTAATATTAGTATTGTTTCAAGTGGTTATTATGATTATACAAACTCAAACTATAATACAAGTAGTAATTTATTGGCTGATTTAATAACAGTCACTTATTTTGATTTAAACGCTACTAACCTTTTTAACACTAGCTTAAACACTTTTAACACTACTATTAATGGGACTTTTTATTCTACTACTAATGGAACTATCGTTACCGATATAAGACAGTCGCCTGCTTACAATTTTACTTTTACCGTTAATGTTCCGACTTATTACTCTAAAACTTTTACTAGAAATACTAGCGTGGATTATATAGCGACGGGTTTTTATCAAGCGATAGTTAATGTTTACACTAATAACATAATTTTAAACACTACTTTAGCTTATGACAACGCCACAGACGACTTAAACATAACTACTTTGACAAGTGGATCTAACGTTTCAACTTTCAACACTTTAGCGGGCAATAGAACTTATAATATTAAAAAAAGTGGTTACTACGATTTAAACCAAACGTTTGAAATAACAAGTTTAACTAATACTAGCGTAACGGTTTTAAACTTATACTCAGGAGTTTTAAACGTGACCGCTTACAGTTTAGTAAGCTTAACAGGGATTAATAATTTCACTATTAACTTAACACACTTTAATAGTAGTTCAACGCAGACAAACACTACAACAAACGGAATAAGCTATTTTAGACTATTAAAAGATTACAATTATAATATAACTATTGACGCGTCAGGATACGAAATAAAGAGTTTAAACGCCACTTTAAACACTACTAACAGTGTGAACATAAGTTTATACACGACTAACAGTTTAAGCATAACATTTAAAGACAGCGACACAAAAGTTTTATTAAACGGAACAAACATTTCAATTCAGTTTATAGGTTTAAGCGCTCAAACACTAAACACTATTAATGGCTCTTTATACGTTGATTTATTAAGCCCTGACGATTACACTTTCTTATACGAAGATACCGCCGACGCTTACCAAACAGGGAAGTATTTAATAAACGTTGCTACTAGAACTTATCAAAACTTAACCTTATACCTACAAAAAAAGAATAACAGCGAGTTAATATTATTAACGGTGACTGACAAGTTCGGAACTGAACTCCAAGATGTTGAGATAACAATTCAAAAGTGGAGCGGTGACGCATGGATAACAGATCAAATAGTCGAAACAGACTTCCAAGGACAAACAGAAGCTTACTATGTTTTAAGCACAGTATACTATAATCACGTTTTAGAACTCGACGGCACGGTATATAGTGGAGCGATAAACGACGACGCTAACAAAAAATTGATATTCGCCGAAGATGTTAGCAATGGGATAAACTTTAAAATAGATATTTTAGGCGGTGGTGACTTAATTCCTTATCTTAAAATCCGACAACTACTTTATAATTTAACATGGAACGGTAGTATAACGGGTTATTTAGCAGGACACCATACGGGTTTATACCGTTTTGCTTGGAACGACATAGATAATAGTGAGCGAACAGGTTGTTTAAATGTTCATTATGCAAATCAAAGCTTAGCCTGTTCTAGTTGTTCAACAACGAGCACAGGTACAGTTTTATGTTATGTTTCAATAGTTAATGGAACGAGACAAACGTTTAGCGCATACGCCACGATAGACGAACAAGTAATAGACTCAAGCATTAACACTCTTGGAACTAATACTAGCATAGACTGGGGTGTGACGGGCTACGTAGTGGCTTTTATAATAACCTTACTAACATTTATAATATTCTTAAACAGTCCAAGCATAAGCTTATTAATGGGAACAGCCGCTTTCATAAGCCTGAGCTTACTAGGATTAATATTTCAAGATTTCAACTATGCAATATTCATAACTTTAATGGCTATAACGTTTTTAATAGCCAGAATCAAAAGCGATAGCGGGGTAAACGGTTAAAATGGTTGGTAAACTAGGAGACTTAGCAATAGCCCTTTCAATAGTCACATTCGTAATACTAGGTTTAAGCGCTTTCATAATAGAAGCTGATAATATTTCAGGAGTAAACAGTGGATTAGTGAAAAGCAACTTGACAAGCATAGAAGGGGAGCTTACGAGTGATTTTACGAGTTTTGACTCACAACTAACCACTAAAATCGATAATAGTTCTACTTACGTTCCTGATCCGAATGTTGAAATTGAAAACCGAGGAGATGAAAGCTTAGGAATACTAAATTTAATATCTAAAAACATATTTGAAAAATTTTTAAACAGTATATCAGGAACTATAAAAGGAAGCGGCGTAATAATATCTTTTTTAATTAGCTTACTAGGGATTTACGCTTCAATACTATTACTAAGAGCGTGGAGAGGAGATAATAAAATATGAAATTAGTAACTATTAACGAGAAATGGAAGCCTTTAATAGTAGTTTTCACATACGCTTTCTTAATGGTTATAATAGTTAGTTTAACTTACGAACAAGGAGTATATGAAGGTATGAAAGAGTTTTGCTCAGGCGAAGATCAAGTTTTAGGAAAGAATATCGAAGATAAAATTGTTTGCACGTCAAAAAATGCTTTAACAACTCAAAACAACAAGTTTAAACCTATAATGTTAAATTTAAACGAAAAAAACTTAAACGAGTTAGAGGTTTCGCCATGAGCTTAAAACATAACTTCTCAGGACTAAACAACTTCACAGATCCATTCACAGGAATAATAGCAGTTACAAACGACGCTACAAGCGGAGCTTTAATATACGTTTTCTTAACACTAATATTTATAGTTACGGCTTGGGCGTTCATAAATCGAACTCAAGACATAGCAAAGAGTTTACTAAGCAGCACGCACATAATAACAATACTAACAATAATATTATTTTACGGTGGAAAAATAGGCGGAACGGTTTTCATACATGAAATATTTTTATACACAATCTTAGTAATAGAAGGATTAGGAATAGGAGCGATATACTTACTAAGAAACCAACAATAAACAAAAAAAATTTATACGTGGGTGGTAACAAATGAATAATAAATATAATCAAGAACGAAGTAATTATACGGAAGAAAGCAACACTAAACTAAGGGACATGGATATGTTTCTTAAAGAGAAGCTAGTCGATATATGGGATAAAGCAATAACTCTTTCTATTGAAGGCGATTACCAAAAATGTTTTAACGCCTATAAAAGCTTGTTTCGATTCATACAAGGATATAATTTCACAAGCAAAAAATACTTAGAAGAACTAGTTAAAACAACAGATGACTATTTAGCAAACTTAAACGGTCGAACACTAAACTTAAAGGCGCAAATACAATTTAACAAGAACATGATCGTTTTTAGAGACTTAATAGATTTGTTCATGACCGAACTCCCAAAAGCGTATATAGAATTAGACTTATGGTTTAGAAGCATACCCGAAAGCCAAGACATAGACGTCGATTTTAGCAAAGAAACGTTTGGCGACGAACTAACACAGATTAACAGTAAAACAAAACAATTATTAACCTTAGAAAAAAAAGTGATAGTTGATTTAATGACTATAAACCACATACACGAATTATACGCTAAAGGGGTGAGGATAAATGTTTTATAAAGACGACAGAAAAATTATTAGTATGTTGTTAAACGTTCACGAACACTTAAAACGAGAGTGGGATTACTTACTAGTCATAGTCGGAGATACGGGAACGGGCAAGAGTAAATTCGCCCTTCAACTATTAGAAACATGGTATCAAGTAATTTTAAAACGAGAAGTTAAGCCTGAAATGAGCAAACAAGTAGCTAGTGATTACAGCGTCTGGCTTGATAATTTCAGCCGATTAAAAGAGTATGACATAAACATTTATGACGAAGGAGCGACTACTCTTGAAAGCCGACAACACATGACCGAGCTTAGTAAAGACTTAACAAAACTATTTAACGTTTTCAGAAGCAAAAAATATTTCACTGTTATAATACTCCCAAGCTTTTTTTATTTAAACAAATACTTTCGAGAAAACAGACTCAGGGGGTTGATCTGGATTAACAAGCGGGGACAATACAAATTTTTTAGTAAAAGAGGGATCACTTACTTAAACGCTTATAATGAAACTCGAAAAGTAAAAAGTATGATGGTTGCTTACCCGTTTCATAAGAATAAGTTTCCTGATTACAAAGGAATATTAAACGAGAGTTATCAAATAGAAAAAGAAAAGCTTGTTAATAAAGTTTTAAAAGAAATAATTAATAAGAATAAAGGAATTGACAAGCCACCGACTGCTATTGACACATATAAATATGATGTTCATAAAGAAATGCAAAAAGGATTAACACAAATGAAGATTAGAGAAAAGTTTGGTTTAAGCAGTAGTCAAATGAGTAAGATTTTTCATAAATTAAAGTTTGAAGGACTAATGGAGCCTTAAAAATTGCTTTCCATAATTGAATTAAACAGATTTTGCGATAATAACGATATAACTTAAAAAAAAAGAATTATGGTTATTTAATAGGGCAAAACAATTAAATGTTCTAGAAAGCCACCCTATTCTGTCTAAATAGCCCACTCAAAAAGGCTATATATCTATTAAGTGTGGTTAAACAAGAAAAAAAGAAGCGTTTTTGTTCTTTGTGGCTACAAAAACTAGAAACTGTGACACAGTTAAGCCTTTATTTCTTTCAACTGCTCACTTTTAGCTTTTAACAAATAAATCTTTATACTCGAAGCAATAGCCGTCGTTTCACTCATTTTTAAGGGGTGTGTCACGCTTTTAATAGTAATAAAAGCTTCTTCTAACCTTTCTAATCCTAAATTCATTAACATACGAATAAGGTCGCTTTGATTATCAGTAGTTATTAAAATCTTAGCCCGCCTCATAGTTTCCTCAAATTCTTTAGTTTTCCGAAACTTAATAACCTCAGACGCCATATTTCATTTTACCATTTTTTATAAAAAGGACAAGTTTTACAATTATCTTTATTAACTTCTGTAGTTCAATCATTTTTTATTATATTTCCTAGCATTAAACCGCTGAAATACTCACATTCACCAGTATCATAATTGTAAATTGTGTCTGAACAAACAAGACCATCACAACAAATAGTATAAGTATCGTTCATTTGTTGAGTTATCTCAACTTTAAAATTATTCATAACAACTAATAAAAAGCTTAACACAATTATAATAGTTATAATCATTAAAACAATTCCGCCTATTTTAGTTTCAAACCACTGAATCATTTGTTAAACTCGCAATTAGTAAAAGGACAAACATAATACTGATTATGCCCTTTAAAACCTTTTTTTACTAACCTACTATTACAAATAGGACAAACATCTGATTTTTTTAATCCTAGTTTCCAAAGTATTATTTTATAATTCATTTTTTAACTTCCAAAACTCCTTTAATAGCAAACTGAAAACAATGATGATCTTTAACAGGAAAACGAGGATTAACAACGACACCCGCGACACCCTGTAAACGATTAATATTATGACTTAAACTACTGCAAGTAAGATTTAACTCACCCTTTAAATCACTAACCGTAAACCACAAGCCAACGTTCTCAGGCTTATTAACAAACTCAAATATTTCATACTGACCCATTTATAACACCTCAAAAATTTAAGGTTGAACCATTTAAAAATCTTTGAAGAGGTGAGTAAACAACTATTCTTAAACAGTCCAACTTTCTTAATTCCAGTGCTTAGTAATAACACTAGTTCCACCATAAAAGTAAGCGAAAAAACCAATATCTTTAATGAAAACCGACAAGCTACGATCATAATACTTTTGAACGCTTAAAATCCCAAAATCAAAAACAGTAATCATTTTTTAACCTTACTCATTTTTTTAAATAACTTCTTATTCAAACGATCAATAATACTAATTATTTGTTTAAGATCGTATTCATCAATACTAAGAAGTGAATAACAATAACCATTATTTGTATAAAAATGATAACATTCGTCACGTTTAACATACTTTATAGTTCCAAGAAGAAAAACGCTTCTAGTTTGAAAACCAAAAAAATGAAGAATTCCAACACTATAAAGTTTAATACCTTTAATCGTTTTAATCTGAATCATTTGAGTCATGACTTAATAATTATATAACAACTATATAAATGTTTCTAAAATGAACACTTCCAATATAGAAAAGTATATATATAAGTATTGAAAATAAAAGGGATAGGAAAAAAACAATGACAATAAAAATACTAAATTTATACGCAGGAATCGGTGGAAACCGAAAACTATGGAATGGAGATATAGAAATTACATCTATTGAACTTAATCCTGAGATTGCTAAAATCTATAAAGACTTTTTCCCTAATGATGAAATTATAGTAACTGACGCACACAAATATTTATTAGAACATTATAAAGAATTTGATTTTATATGGAGTAGTCCGCCATGTCCAACTCACTCAAGACTTAATACTTTATTAGTTAATGGAAAAGGTTTACCTGCAAGATTTCCCGATATGCAACTTTATGAAGAAATTATTTTTCTTCAAACTTTCTTTAAAGGTAAATGGGTTGTTGAAAATGTTAGAAGTTATTATAATCCTTTAATTAAACCTCAAGAAGATGGTCGCCATTATTATTGGGCTAATTTTATTATTCCAAATGAGACTAAAGATGTTATTGTCCGTAATAATAAAGGTTTTGCAGCTTTAGATGTTAAAATGAAATTAAGAAATACTCAAATTAATAATTGGTATAATTACAAAGGAGATAAAAGAACTGTTTTAAACAATATGGTTGCATTTAAAGCAGGACTTCATATTTTTGAGTGTGCTTTTAAGACTAAACAAAAAGAGTTAAACGAACTATTTAACATGGAGGATTAAATATTTAAAATGGAAATAAAAAAACAAGAACAAATAAGCGAGCCAATGATATTCACAACAACAGTAATCGAAACAGGCGACACGCTAAGAGTAACAATACCAAAAAGAGAAGCTAAATTCGGAGGAATAGAAA
>Ga0222658_1000915_pt1 | contig 14128 bp, 12 predicted proteins | sample AntAcemetagen476_FD_179830 | JGI IMG/M metagenome (GOLD analysis project Ga0222658, IMG submission 179830) | Saline water microbial communities from Ace Lake, Antarctica - #476 | ecosystem: Environmental > Aquatic > Non-marine Saline and Alkaline > Saline | place: Antarctica: Ace Lake... | reverse complement strand
GTACCATATGTTGCTAGTGATAATTTTCAGGGAGGTATCTTAGCTGCGAAACGCTTGTTAGAACACAACTGCAAAAATATAATGTTTATTGGTGATGATGCACAGGGTGAACACACTGATGTTTTAACCGATGTATCCAAGCGAAGAAAAGGATTTGTCAACCATCTACATTCTCAAGGATATGAAAATGTAATTAACGTAGAGTATCCACTCAAGAATTATTTTGTATCGGTTGAACAGTTCGAATCTCTTCTGAATCCTTACCAGGATGTAGATGGAATTTTCTGCATTTCGGATTCTGTTGCTTATACCGTTATCAAAGTATTAGAAAAAAGAGGAAAACGCGTCCCAGAAGATGTCAAAGTAATAGGCTTTGATGGTGGAAGGTCTTTCAATAACCTTGGAATGAAGATTACTTCTATCAACCAAGATCCTCTATTAATTGCTCAAGCAATACGCAAATTAATCCTAAACTACGACGTTAAAGACAGCAATAAGAAATTGATTGTACCTGTTAAAATATCAGAAGGAGATACCGCATAGGTGCCTCCTTCTTTTTATACAAATATTTTTTTTGAATTTTTTTTGAAATCAAATTGACAGCGGTTTCATAAAGTGGTATAATTTTGTTATAAAGTCAATATATTATTTTTTTACAGCAGTATGGAAAGGTTTTCACATTTGGAGGTTTTCAGCATGAATTGGAATACAACGTACTCTTTTCCAAATAAAATGAATGATGTATTAATTGTCGGAGAAGTCCTTGTAGACATCATTCATAAAGAGTCTGAAAATCAATATAAAAATATTGTTGCAGGAAGCCCGTTTAATATTAGTAAAAATTTAACTAAACTTGGTGTCAAAAATGTCTTTTATGGAGCGATTGGAAATGATCAATTTGGGAAAGACATTCTAAAAGAGATTCAAGATAAGCATATCAACACAGAGATTAACATTACAAACCATGCAACTTCTTATGTTGTTCTTAATCAAACATTGGATTCTCCAAATCCAGAGTTTCACCGTCATTCAGACAATTATATTTATCAAAATGATAAATTAACAAATGATATATCTTTTTCAAAAATCCTTCATTTTACTTTCTGGCCTTTGTCGAAAGAACCAAGCCTATCAACAATTCTCTCTTTAATAGACAAGGCCAAAGCCAATCACACTTTAATTGGTTTTGATCCCAATTACCACCCAAAATTAGATGACCTTCAAAAAAGTGGATTTGAAACCGTTAAAGCTATTATAAACAAAGTCGACATAATCAAACCTAGTTTAGATGATTCATACCGATTATTCGGCAAAAAAACAATCGATGAGTATTTGGATATTTATGAAGAACTTGGTGCTAAATTAGTCATATTAACCTTAGGAAAAGAAGGGTTAATTACTAGATTCAACAAACAAACTTTGCGAATGGATTCATTAGCAACCGAAGTTGTCGATTCCACAGGTGCAGGAGACGCTTTTTGGAGTGGTCTATATGCTGGTCTTACAAACAATCATTCTATTAAGGATTCTTTAAGGCTTGGTTTATTATGCAGCGCAGAAAACTTAAAATATATTGGTTCAGATGTTGAATTACCTGAACTTGACGTTCTATTACAAACAATCGGAGGGTAACCATGTATATTGCTTTTCTAAATCCTCAGGGGAATTTTGATCGATTGGATTCTTTTTGGACAGAACATCCAGATTTTGGTGGTCAATTAGTTTATGTGAAAGAGATTGCAATTGCTTTGGCTAAACTTGGACATCATGTCGACATCATTACAAGACGATTTACTGATTCGAAGCTGAACGCTTTTCACGAAATATTTGATCAATATGATGATTTTGAAAATGTCAGGATTGTTCGTATTGATTGTGGTGGTGAAGCATTCTTACCAAAAGAATTATTATGGGAAAACTTAAATGAGTGGACCAACAATATAGTTACATTCTATGTAGAACAAAATCATAAACCAGATTTCATAACTGGACATTATGGTGATGGTGGCCTATCAGCTGCTTTATTAAAAGAAAAATTATCGATTCCTTATTCTTTTACAGGACATTCACTCGGAGCTCAAAAATTAGAGAAATTGAATGTTTCCAAAGATAATATTATGGAGCTAGATAAAAAATATCGTTTTTCCAAAAGAATTGAAGCAGAAAGAACTGCAATGAATTACGCAGATATAATTTTCGTATCAACGAAACAAGAAATGGATGAACAATACTCCCATGTTTTATATAAAGATATTACAGAAAATCAACAATCGAAATTTGTAATCGCTCCTCCAGGTGCTAATACGGATGTGTTCAATGAATTACAGGCAAATTTCGATTCAAAATTTTCTGATAAGTTTGAATCAATTCTAAATAGAGATATATCAAATAGCCGATTAAATTTACCATTTGTGGTGTTAGCAAGCAGACTAGACCCTAAAAAAAATCATTTGGGTTTATTAAGAGCTTATGCAAATGATGTAAAGTTGCAAAAAAGATGCAATGTTGCAATTTCTTTACGAGGTATTGAAAATGCATTCAAAGATTATTCGTTTGCAAAACCAGACGAATTGATTATTTTAGACGAAATGATGGATATTATACAACGATTTGATTTACCCGGTAACATTACATTTATTTCCATCAATTCGCAAACCGAATTAGCATCATTTTATCGTTTTATGGCCAAAAGGAAATCTGTATTTTCATTAACAGCTCTCTATGAACCATTTGGTTTAGCACCAATTGAGGCGATGAGTTCTGGATTACCAGCTGTTGTTACAAAATACGGTGGTCCTAGTGATGTATTATTTGAAAACAACATAAAATATGGAGTTTTAGTAGATGTTTTCAAAGAAGAAACAATTGCGCAAGGTATTCATGAAGTGTTGAATGATTACCCGTATTACAAAGAAAGCGGCATCAAAAGAGTATTAGATAAATACACTTGGGATGCAACTGCAAAGAAGTATTTACAAGCAATTGATACTATTATACAAAAAGAAAAGAATCCTGATACTATTGAAATTCACCAATATTTCAAAGATTCTACACTTGAAGATATAGATTTAGATTTCATAACAAAAAAAATTGTAGAAATGGAGAAATAGTATGAATCATGTAAGAAAACAAGAATTACCTTTTAACAATAAAATATTGGTGTTCTTATTTAAAATGTTCATCTTTATAATTGCTATTCCGTTAGTTTTCATTTATGTGCCATTACGATTTATTGCTAGAAAATTATCAAAATTCATCCTGTTTTTAATTCAGGCTATTCCTAAATTCATTCAGGCTATTCCTGAATTTATTCTGGTTATCTCTAAGTTCTTTATAAGACTTATTGATATCCTGTTTCCAAAAGGAAAAGAAATACGTGAAGAAAAACGCGAGAAAAAAAGAAGCGTTAAGCTCGAACACAAACGAAATCGCGAGGTTAAAGTTAGCGAGCAAAATAAGTTAGCTAAATTCTTTGCTAATGTTGGAGAGAAAATAGTTTTGTTCCTTTCTTGGTTAACTGCTTTTCATCCTTATAAAGGTGACAATGTTATTATAAAATATTTAGACACTAATATAACTGGTGAAAAAGTGGAGGCTCAAAAGATGAGATCGTTCATCTTCTTCTTAGTTCCTGCTTTAGGTAGTTTTACCGTATTTGTAATTACACCATTCTTAATGGGAGTCTTCTTCTCATTTACAGATTGGACTGGATTGAATAACGGAAATGAAGTAATTGTTGGTTTCCAAAACTATTCAACGATATTTAGTGATTACTTATTTGTGTACTCATTTATTAGAACAACGCTATACTCTGTCTTAAACGTTATTGTTATTAATGTTGTAGCATTCTCATTGGCATTGGTAGTAACTCAAAACTTAAAATTGAAAAATGTTTATCGTGCTGGATTCTTCTTACCAAACCTAATTGGTGGTTTGGTACTAGGTTATATTTGGCAATTTGTATATTCCAATGTATTCCCTGCAATTGGAACTGCAATTGGTTGGGAATCAGGAATTTTCTCACATAGTTTAATTGGAGGATATGCTAGTTCTAGTGAAGCCATGGGAGCATTAATCGCTGTTGTTGCTTGGCAATATGCTGGGTATATTATGATGATTTATATCGCTGCATTACAAAATGTACCTACCGATTTGATTGAAGCATCTAAAATTGATGGTGCAAATGCGTTCCAACGATTAAGAACCATTATATTCCCATTAGTAGCACAAGCATTTACAATCGCATTATTCTTAACGTTAGTTACTTCATTCAAACAATTTGATACTGTTATTTCCTTGACTGGAGGTGGGCCATCCGCATTGATTCCAGAGTATCTGGCAAAAATCATGGATGTACCTACTTGGAGCAGTGTTAACTCCCTTGACTTAATGACGATTAATATTTATGAAACTGCGTTTAGTCATTATGAAATGGGTATCGGTCAAGCCAAAGCAATTGTATTCTTCTTAATTTTATTGATTGTTGGTGTTGCGCAAGTAACCTACAGTCAAAAGAAGGAGGTTGAACTATAATGAATAGGGATAAAATAGGTTTGATTATCATTGAAATATTTGCATTTCTTCTTCTTGTATTGTTCTTCTTGCCTTTTGCTTTAGTTATTTTAAACGCAACAAAAACAGCCGTAGAAATTACAACAGATCCTTTAGCATTTGCTAAGGATGCTGGAACATTCTGGAAAAATATTACAAACATTATGACTTCAGAACAAATTCGATATTGGAATTCATTCTTGAATTCAATTATCATCACATCTGGAAGTTTGATTGCAATTGGGATCTTTTCAGGTATGGCGGCTTGGGTTTTGGTACGTACAAAGAAAAGATATTCACATATCATTTTTGTTATCTTCTTAAGTGGTATGGTAATTCCGTTCCAAGTTGTTATGTTACCACTTGTTAGATTATTAGAAGCAATCAGCGTAAACGTCGGAATTCCGATGAAAGATACCTACTATGGTGTTATTCTCATATATGTAGGATTTGGTGCGCCACTATCTGTATTCATGTTTCATGGATTTATCAAATCAATTCCAATGGATATTGAAGAAGCAGCGATTATTGATGGATGCTCAAGATCACAACTATTCTTTAGAATTATTTTACCAATCTTAAAACCTATATTTGTTACGTTATTAGTACTGAATGGTTTATGGATTTGGAATGACTATTTATTACCTTTACTTGTTATTGGAATGTCTGGCGATGTAAGAACCTTACCGTTAGCTGTTGCCAATCTAGCTGGTGCATACATTAGACAATGGGATTTATTATTAACTAGTGTATTATTAGCTGCTATACCAGTTGTTGTATTGTTCTTGTTCGCTCAAAAATTTATCATTAAAGGTATGACATCAGGGGCTATTAAGTAAGAATGAGAAAAATTACAAGATTCAATCGCATTCGCTTACAAGAATTACTGGTTGATGAATCTATATTTGCAATACAAAATGGTCTTATTGGAGTACGAGGGAATTTCTCAGAAGGTTATGGGGGCGATGAGCCCAAACAAACAATCATCAATGGGTTTTATAACTATTATGATTATAAATATGAAGAGAATTCCCCTGCTTTTCCACAAAAAGGCCAAAGGATAATAAATGTAATTGATGGTCAAACAATAGAATTTTATGTAAATAATAAAGCGATTAATCTAAACAATTGTGAATTACGATCTTTAAAAAGAGAATATGATCTGGAAACTGGTTGTACATTGCGACTTGCGGAATACAAAACTAGTAGAGGGTTCGTATTTACAATTTCAGAAGAAAAACTTGTTTCATTTGTCACAAAAGAATTATTAACGATTCGTGTGAAGGTATCTTCACCAAATTATACTGGTAAGATTAAGATTGTATCCAAGCTAACACTACCAAAAAAAACAATGAAGGAAAGAACCGATTCAAGAATCAATCAATCCTCTGCGGATGATTTACGTATTATCAATCGTTTTGATGATGATTTAGGTGTCATATTATTAACAGAAACAACATCTTCTAGTTTACAACTAAGTGTTGGTATGGCTCATAACAAGCCAATTAAGTATCAATATACTGAAACTGGATATGAAGGGGTTATTGAAACAAAGTTAGTGGACAATATTGGTTGTGAATTAACAAAATATGTAGTGTATTCGCCTGGAAATCAAGAAGATTCCTTAATTATTAAGAATCATGGAATACTAAAAGAAGTCTATCATAAAGATTTTGATTATTATGTAAGACTTCAAACCGAAGAATTGAGTGAATTTTGGAAACATGCGGATTTTAGCATCAAAGGCAATAATGCCTTGCAGAAAATGATTCAATATAATGTCTACCAATTAAACTCTTGTGCTATGGATGATAGCAATTATAATATTCCAGCTAAGGGGTTAACTGGTGAAGGTTATGAAGGACATTATTTTTGGGATACCGAAATATATATGATTCCATTCTTTATGATTACAGATCCAAACAAAGCTAAAAATTTATTACTATTTCGCTACAAACATTTTAGTGAAGCAAAAATTGAAGCATTGAATCAAGGTTCAACAAAAGGAGTAAAAATTCCTTGGAGGACCATCAACGGATATGAGGTTAGTCCTTATTATCCAGCTGGAAGTGCTCAATATCATATTAATTCTGATGTTGCATACGCAGTGATTAAATATGTTCAATTTACAAATGATATTGATTTTATGATTCAATATGGTTTTGAAATGTTACTAGAAACCGGTCGATTTTTGCTAGAAGTTGGTAATTATTATAACGATTCCTTTCATATTAACAACGTGACTGGACCTGATGAATATTCAGCGGTTGTAAATGACAATTATTATACCAATTCAATGGCGAAGTATCATTTTGAGCACATTGTCAAATATTATAAAAAATATAAAAAGAAATTACAGCATTTACATGTGTTAGATAAGGAAATGAAAGCATTTAGCAAAGCAGCTAAACTTATGAAGTTGTGTTTTGATGAAGATTTAAATATTTTTGTACAGGATAACGCGTTTTTACAACGGAAACCTTTGGATTTTAAATCCTTACCTAAGAATAAATTTCCTTTGGTCCTACATTATCATCCACTTTTCATCTACAAACACCAAGTATTAAAGCAAGCTGATGTTTTATTATCGATGTTTTTACTCGATTTTGACAATTTGGATGTGTTCCAAAATAGCTTTGATTACTACTTGCCTAAGACGACTCATGATTCGAGTTTATCAAAGTGTATTCATTCAATCCTAGCTTTTCGACTTGGAAATGCGGAATTAGGTTATGAATATCTCAAGGATATTGCTAAGATGGATTTAGAGAATTCACATAATAATACCGATCATGGTATACATATTGCGAATTCTGGAGGAATCTACTTAACCATTACTTATGGAATATTAGGACTAAGAATTCATGAAAACAGAATTACTCTTAGACCGATATTACCGAAAGAAATTGATGAGTTCAAATTTAGTTTCATGGTTCAAGGTAATAAAATTACGGTACTACTGAACAAAAGCATTAATATAACGGTTGAAAAACCAATCACTCTAGGTATTTACAATGAAGTTGTCGACATATACGACAACTACAATTGTGTATATAATATAGAAAAAAGACTAAACTAAAAAAAATAGGAGGAAAAAATGAAAAAATTATTAATTGTTTTAGTCGCATTTATGGCGATCTTCACTCTAGTAGGATGTGGAGAAGAAACTACTGTAGCTACTACTGCTGCAGCTACTACTGCTGCAACTACTGCTGCTCCAACAACAGAAGCGGGAGATATTTTAAGAATTTTCCAAAACAAAGTGGAAATTGATGGCGCGTTAAGAACGTATGCTGAAGCTTGGGCTGCTCTTAATGACGTTGAAGTTGAAGTTATTACTTGTGGTGGAGATTCATGTGCTTATGGAACTCAAATATTAGCTGAATTCCAAACATCAAAACAACCTGACATCTTCGTAATTGAAGGTATGGGTGGATATAACGAATATTCTGATTATGTCCTTGATTTAACTGGCCAAGCTTGGTTATTAGATACTGACTTAGCATTCAAAGTTGACGGAACACCTTACGGATTCCCTGTTGCTGTTGAAGCTTGGGGTATGGCTTATAACGTTGAAATCTTAACTGCTGCTGGTGTTGATCCTGCGGATTTAACTTCTCAAGCTGCTTATGCAATTGCATTCCAAGATGTTCAAGATTATTATGATGCAAATAGTATGAGCACTTATGCTGTAGTATCAATGGCTGCTGGAGCTGGAATGACTTGGGTTACAGGTCTTCATAACTTCAATGGTTACTTATCTTCTGGTCTAGCTTATGATGATTCATCAGTAATCGATGACCTAAACGATGGTATTGCAAATGCTGCAAGATTAACAGCTTATGCTGATTGGGTAGAATTATTATATGAATATTCAGACCCTACGATCTTATTAGAAGGTACTTATGATACCCAAGTTGGTAAATTTGCTTCTGGAAAAGCTGCATTTATTCATCAAGGTAACTGGATTGATCCTAATCTAATGGCTTACTTCGACGAAAACGCAGATTCACAATTCGAAATGGGATATGCTCCACATGCTGCTGCAGCTGGGGAAAATACTTCAATCTTCGTTGCTGCACCTTCATACTATGTAATTAACACTAATTCTGATGTTAAAGTTCTTGCTAAACAATTCTTAAATGATTTAGCTTCAACTCAAGCAGGACATGAATACATGGTAAATGAAGCTGGAATGATTCCTGCTTTCAAATCAGTAACTCTAGCACCAACTAACCCATTATCAGCTGCTGTAGCTGAATGGATGGCTTCAGGTAATATTTATGCATGGTGGCAAAATGATATGCCTTCTGGATTCGGTATGGATACTTTAGGACCTATCTACACTAACTTTGCAAATGGTAACTTAACAAAAGCGACTTTCATAGCTGCTCTTACAGGCGCTATTGAAGCATTAGGCGAATAATCTAAATTACTAAGAAAAGAGGACTGGCAAGTTTACTTGCTAGTCCTTTTTATTTACCCAATATTGTTTGCCATCTACTGTTCTAGACATAAAGCCAAAATCAATCAACGCTCTTCTCAATGTTACAAAATCATCGTAAATATTATATAAAATATCATTCAACTGTGATTCCGTATAATGCTTGTTACTATCGATTTGTTTCATTAAAATTTCAAGTACAATATATTTCCTTTTTTGCTTTGGTGGGAAGAGTTTTAATCTTGGTGGGTCCAAGTGTTCAAAGTATCCGTTTATGACTTTTTCTCGATCTAGTTCTGTATATTCAAACATCTAAAATTACCTCTTTCTTCATAATTCTATTCTACCATAAAACTATATATAATTTCCAACGAATTATTTATTAAACAAATCGAACAAAAATGCTTTTAAAAAACAAGATAATGTGATATTATTTTTCTTAGTTAGTATAAGAGAATAGGGGATGCTTAATGAAACGCGACAAACAATATAAAACACCTTTTTTTACCAAGTTAAAACAATACGGTGAAAAAAATATAGCTCCATTTGATGTTCCTGGTCATAAATTAGGAAGAATACCAAACGATTTGATTGATTACACTGGAAAACAAGTATATCTATTAGATTCAAATTCACCTATCGGACTGGATCATTTGAATAAACCTACTGGTGTTATTTTAGAGAGTGAACAATTAATGGCAGACGCATGCAAGGCTGATAAAGCATACTTCATTACCAATGGTACTACAATTGGTATTCTAGCAATGATATTAACGGCTTGTAAAGCGAATGATAAAATAATTTTACCAAGAAATGTGCATAAATCTGTAATCAACGGATTGATTCTATCCGGTGCTATTCCTGTTTTTGTAAAACCAAATATCAATAAGGATTTAGGAATTGCAAATGACATTACATATAACAATGTGGAAGAAGCAATCCAGGAAAATCCAGATGCAAAGGCAGTTTTTGTGATCAATCCTACCTATTTTGGAGTTATCTCTGATTTAGTACAAATCACAGAATTAGCGCACAAAAATAATATGTTGGTCCTCGTTGACGAAGCGCATGGCGCTCAGTTCTACTTCTCTGACAAATTACCAATTAGTGCAATGGAAGCAAATGCAGATATGACTGCGTTATCGATGCACAAAACAGCCGGTTCTTTCACACAATCCTCTGTAATTTTATGCAAAGGAATTCTAGTTGATAATTCCAGACTTCGATCTAGTTTAAATATGTTGCAATCAACCAGTCCGAGTTCCCTTTTAATGGCGAGTTTAGATGTTGCTAGAAAAACAATGTATTTTGAAGGCGCAAAAAAAATTGATTCTTTGTTGACAATGGCAAAAGCTGCTCGCATGAAATTAGCTAAAATTCCTGGAATTCAAGTCTTTGATAAAGATTACTTTCTAAAAACCAACTCCTTTGATTATGATGAAACAAAAATCATTATCAAAGTATCTGATCTTGGTTTATCAGGATTTGAGGTATACAATTTAGTCATGAAAGACTCTAATATCCAATTGGAATTAGCTGAGTCTCATATTGTCTTAGCTGTTTTAACAATCGGTACAACAAAACAGCATCTAGAACGACTAGTACAAGCATTTCGCAAGTTATCAAACAAATATTATAAACAAAGAGACAAATTACCAAAAATTGAATTTACTTATCAATTTCCGGAAGCATATACTAGACCAAGAGATGCTTATCACGCACCGAAACTAGCAGTAACATTAGATGATGCATTAAATGAAGTGTGTGCGGAACAAGTTATGATTTATCCACCAGGAATACCAATATTAATTCCAGGTGAAATCATTACACAAGAAGTCATTGAGGATATTAAATTTTACACAAAAAAAGGGTCGGCACTGCAAAGCGATCTTGGCAATAATCATATACAAATAGTTGATAAAGAAAATTGGGTAAAATGGGATGGTGATTTAGATGAGTTTTAAAAGAGTAGACTTATCATTTCAAAGTTGTAAATCAGAATATAAAGAAGCAAATGTAGTGTTATTTAGTGTTCCAATGGACACAACAACATCTTATAGACCGGGAACACGGTTTGCTGGTAACGCGATACGCGTAGAATCCATCGGAATCGAATGGTACTCTCCATATCAAGATAAAGATTTGACCGATTACAAAACTGTCGATGTTGGTGATTTGGAAATACCGATGGGTGACGTGGAAAAATCTCTCGAAGTTATTTACAAAACCGCACAAGAAATCGTTACAGATAACAAGTTACCAATGATGATTGGTGGAGAACATCTTGTTACCCTACCTGTGGTACAGGCTCTATATGATAAATACCCAGATTTAAGGATAATCCACTTGGATGCACATACAGATTTACGGGATGAGTTTCTTGGAAGAAAATTATCTCACGCGACAGTTTTAAGACGCTGTCATGATCTGCTAGGGGATAACCGTATTTTCCAATTTGGAATTCGTTCTGGAGATAGACATGAATTCGAATGGGCGAAAACACATACCCATTTACAAAAGTTTAACTTCGATGGATTAGAAGAAATTGTCAATCAAATCAAAGATCACCCTGTATATATCACTATCGACCTTGATGTACTAGATCCATCTGTATTACCGGGAACTGGAACTCCTGAACCTGGAGGAATGAGCTTTAAGGATTTATTACAAGCGATTCAAGCTTTTACCAATTTAAATCATGTGGTTGGTGCAGATATGGTCGAGTTAGCTCCAATGTTGGATTCTTCTAATGTATCTACCATTGTCGCTGCGAAAGCATTAAGAGAACTGATATTATTATTACAAACTCAAAAATGAAACATAAAAAAAGCCCTTAAAAAGGGCTTTTACTTTTGCGAAAATTTAATTGAGTAAAATAATAAAATCTGTATAAATGTGATAACCCCTATAAAGAATACTGTGAACCAAGAGAAGGTTGCAAAGAAATCTCGAACGATATCAAATATTCTAAATAAGTCCCAAGAATTGTAACGGAAAAATCTTCCGATGTAGACTCCTAGTCCAGATAATCCAAATATACCGATTGTTATCAAATCTCGATATGGCAATAGTTTTGTTGTTTTTGAATAACGATATAATACTATTAGCGATTTGTATCCGTAAAGATAGCCAATAATAATTCCAATTACTATATGGAATAATGCTAGGTACATTTCTAAATTTTGTAAATAAGTAAGCGGCGAATAAGGGCCAGTATAAGTCATAAAGTAGCGAGATTCAATATAGATTAAATCGGTTAGGATATAAATCGTGTTTGGGAAAAATAATAGCCAAAGAATAATCAGAAGAATATTAACGATTTTACTTTTAATTTTTTTTAAGTCTAGAATATATACAATCACGAATGGTATAAATGCTAAAAAGACATTCCACGCTAACATTAAATGTAATCCATCGTGTACCACTGAAAATGTCATTATAGAAAGTAAAAAATAGACAATTAGTAATCCAGTAAAATATAAAAGTGTGCGTTTCGTTATCTGCATATTATCACCAAAAATTATTATACTATAAAAATGATATTTTTGATATAGGTATTAGAAAAGGCACCCACGGGTGCCTTTTAATTATAAGTTAAGTACAAACATCATTATTTGAACAATCAAAATAATTGCTAGAATCAAATAACTGCGTTTTGATTGATCGGGGTTATCATTCTTGAACACATATATTGCTCCAATCAATCCAAGCCCTGTTAAAGACAACAATCCGATGATTTTGCTTACAACAGTACTTGCTTCACCACTAAAATTCACCTGCATAATCAATGTATCCGGCAAGATGAAATATCCTACAATGTTTGTAATCAAAATGACTGCTATAAACCCAATTGCTATTTTTCTATTTAAAGACATCAAACCATCTCCTTATATTAAATAATTGCTAGTTTTTTTCCAACTCTACCAAACACTTCAATTGCAGAGTCCAAATCTTTTTTTGTATGAGAAGCACTGATCATACATCTCAATCTTCCCTTTCCCTTTGGAACTGTAGGGAATACAATACCAGATACAAATACACCATCTTCTAACAATGCTTTTGAGAATTCCATTGTTTTAGCTTCTTCTCCTACCATTACTGGCGTGATTGGTGTTTCACTGTGGCCAGTATTAAATCCTAATGAATTTAATCCTGCTTTAAAATATCGTGCATTATCCCATAACTTGTCTGTATATTCTGTAGAATTCATCAGCAATGTTACCGATTCTATAATTGCTCCAATTGCTGCTGGTGGTAATGCTGTTGAAAATAGAATCGGTCTTGCTCTATGCAACAACCATTCTTTCACAACTTTGCTAGACGCAACATAACCCCCTATAACTCCAATTGCTTTCGATAACGTACCGATAATAAAGTCCACTTGACCGTGAAGTCCAAAATGGTCAACCGTTCCTCTACCAGACTCTCCTAAGACACCACTTCCATGAGCATCGTCCACATAGGTTAAACACTCATATTTCTTTGCAAGTGCAACAATTTCTGGTAATTTTGCAAGATCTCCATCCATTGAGAATACACCATCTGTAATTACCAGTACCGATGCATATTGAGAACGTCTTTCTTTTAAAATACGCTCTAAATCTTCCATATTGGAATGTTTAAATACCGCTTTGTCTGCTCTAGCTAAGCGAACACCATCAATAATAGATGCATGATTTAACTCATCAGAAACGATTAAGTCGCCTTTGTTCACAATCGCTTGTATAGTACCAATATTACAATTCAAACCAGACTGGAAGCAAGTTACCGCCTCTTCACGTTTAAATGTTGCTAGTAAGATTTCTAAATCTTCTAATAAATCTTGATTTCCAACAATGGTTCGAACGCTACCAGTTCCTGCCCCGTACTTTATAACCGCATCAATCGCAGCTTGTTTTACTCTTGGGTGGGTCGCAAGACCCAAATAATTATTAGATGATAGATTTACAACTTGCTTATGATTTAAATCAATTACATTCGTGCAAGGGCCATAATTAATCGGTAATATTCTATAAACCCCATCCTTCTTTAATTGCTCTATTTGTTCATACAAATAATCTAATTTACTCATTTCACTTCATCTCCTGGAAACAATACAATTTTGCCACAGTTCTTCTTACCCATAATCTTTGC
>Ga0222658_1000913_pt1 | contig 14150 bp, 9 predicted proteins | sample AntAcemetagen476_FD_179830 | JGI IMG/M metagenome (GOLD analysis project Ga0222658, IMG submission 179830) | Saline water microbial communities from Ace Lake, Antarctica - #476 | ecosystem: Environmental > Aquatic > Non-marine Saline and Alkaline > Saline | place: Antarctica: Ace Lake | collected... | reverse complement strand
CATTATAGACATCTTTCATAGTTTTCTTATGAAATTCATTAAAAAACATATACTTATACTCTTTATCCAAGGACAGGATAATCATATCTGCCGGACTATTCAAACTCGCTTGTAATAACAGTTGCGTCCGTTGTAGTTCTTCAACTAATATTTCTAGTTTTCTTTTTTGTGTTTGCACTAAAGTCCTCGAGTTTTTTCTGAGTACCTGCAAAAATAGAGTTAATACTGAAATAACAACAGATAGGAATAGTCCAAAAGTTAATATAAAATATGAATTACGCGTGCTTAAAGACACTGTCTCTTTTGTAGGTGCTAACACAAAACTAAAAGTTTTATTTTTTAAAGATATATCCCCTGTTGCTGAGATATCTGTTTTAGGTTGTTGCCAATTATCCGAAGACGCTAAAAGACTATTTTCATCATATACTTGTATCATGTAATTATTTTCAAATTCAAAACCAACCGATAAAATTAACCCAGACACACCAATATTGCCCAATATAAAACCAGCAATAACATCCTCGTTATAAATCGGAAACATTAAATTTATATAGTCAGAGTTGTTTTGTTCGATATTGATTTCCTCATCGATGATATATTTGCTATTCTCTGTTGGAGTGACTCTACGAACGATTAAGTCTCTATCAATCCAAACAATATTCTCAATACCAATTAAAGTTTGAATGTAAAATTCGGTATCCCTATCCCATTTGGCCACTGCTTGAAGAGTGTTTGGGGAACCATCTCCTGCAAGTTCATTTAAGGTATAATCGATTAGATCAATTCTTCCTTCAATGTTGTTTGCATAAATTATCGAGCTTGATTCTACACTTTGTGATAACTTTTTCAAACTATCTACTTCAGTTGCTTTCCATACGAAAATTGTTATAAGACCACAGATCAAACCTAAAACTAAACTTATATATTTCGAAAGAAAAATATTCCTTACGAAACTTTTGTTTTCTTCGTTTTTTCTAAATATATGCATAGTTTTCATTCCTCAATTTTATTTTGAATAAGTCCACTTATCTTTATAGCTTGATTGATATATCTTCGTTATTTATTCTGCCCGATCCAAGCATTATTCCATATTCTCTCTAAGATTTTATACCCTAATTCATCAATTTTAACTAAATACATATCCCAATCCTCGTCAATACTTAATTCCCCAGTTATAAATTTTGTGCTTGCATCGTTTACATAGATAGATAGATCTTCACTAATAATACTAACCATTTCTATCGCATCATCACTTAATAAAAGGTTTGGACTGTTTGGTAAAGTTTCATTTGCTTTTTCAGAATTTTCAAGAAATGTCACTATGTCGTCTGGTTTTTTATTATCCTCAAATTCTTCATCTTCGTTAAGGTTGAATATTATATCAAATCCATACTCGTTCATCCTGATTGTTCCATTTGGATTCTTTGGAGTAATGACGTTAGGTAAAAACTCCTTACCCTCTGATGTTGTTGTATATGTCTGTCCTTCAATTCCCCAATAACTGAGTTCAATGCCTTCTTCAGAATAAATCGCCCAATCTAGAAATTTCATCATATCCTCAAAATAAGGCTTAGTTGCAGCGTTTGCGGATATAGCTAATCCTTTTCTAAATCTATTGACCGATGGAAGTGCAGTTATTCCTATTGTACTCTCCATAGCTGGTAAAGCGGTCCACTTCCCGTTAGATATACCATTCTCTTCTAGTTGTTCATTCCAGGTATCAAATCCTGAAGAAATCCAAGTCACAGTTACTAAAGCTTTCCCATTAACAATTTTTTCTATAAACTCTTCATTACTTTGATTCAAAAATATCGCTGGGTCTAATATTCCCGCGGTGTAACATTTATTTAGAAATCTATATAGCTCTCGATAGTTTTCTGTTGCTGGCGAAAATTCCCATTCATTATTCTCAGCGTTGAAAAATCTTGTTCCTGACCAACCTGCAGGTATTCCATATCCGGCACCCATCATACTCAATAAATGTGCCCCACCCCACGACGCAGTAATCGGAGTCGATTCTGGATATAGTTCTTTTAATATAACTAAGGATTCAAACAATTCATCATAAGTCGTTGGCATAGAAATGTCGTTTTCCTCAAAGATATCTTGTCTATAAATCCACTGCTGAACTTGCAAAGCTCGTTGATAACCCGGAAGAATATAATATTTACCATTAACAAATCTTAATTCATCAATTTCAGTTTGTAAATTATTTTCTTCAATATATGCTGTATAGTTCGGCATCAAATATTCATAATCACTTATTGATAATAATAGCCCATCATTAGCGTAGCTCTCTATTGTGTCTGGCCAACATTTTAAAATTACATCCGGTGGAGATTCTGCTTTCAAGTAGAATTCAATCTCATTTTCAAAATCTTCATTATTCCCCTTCACAATATCCAATGTCACATTTCTTTCATTACTGTATTCCTCTAGAATTAACCAATCTTTTTCATAAGGGTTGTCTATAGTTTCATTGTAGAGCACACTAAATGAAAAAGGATTTCTTACTTCTGCTGAACTGCACCCTGTTAGGGCTATTAAAGTAAGAATCGATATTATAACTACTTTCTTAAGCATGGCTCGGCCTCCTAATAATCATACTTCTGTTTCTCAAAATTTAATTACACCATGTGTGATATTATATAAAATAATCTTTCGCTGTTTTCGCCTGTTTTAATTTGATTATACTAAAAAAATATGTCATTATCAAGACGAAACCAACATTTGCTAATAATAATAATAATAATAATAATAATAATAATAATATTGTAAAACAGATTTGGAAAAGCAATTAGAAAGAATAACAATATTTAGGATTCGTTTATGTGATTTGTGAAATATTTTGGATAAAAGATAAGTGAACAACAGAGTATCGTAGAATAGAATAAAACGTCATTCCTAGAACGGTTTTTTTTGTAAAGAATGAATTTCTAAAATTTCATCTCAACCTCATTGCAACAACAAAATACCCTGTTCAAAAACCTTTTGACTCAAAACCTATCATTTAATCCAAACAAAAAACCGAGATTATGTATGCAGTATATGAATACTACAAAAACCTCGGTAGCTGGTAATATTGATAGAGTTAAGGAAATTTTAAATTTTTCCATATCAGCACGCGATTATGTCATCAAATTTTTATGAATCGTTTCTATTCAATGGTACATCGATACCGTAAAGACGGAAAACCTTGTATCTCTTCCCGCCAAGTTTTTCAATTGCGTAGCGGCTTTTTAAATTGTCGCTAGGTATGGTAGAAGCATCAATCATTTTAACTTTTCTGTTTTTCAAGTCTTGGAAATAATCTTGATATATAGCATTAATGACTCCTTTTCCTTGATAATCTATGACAACCATCTGAATCATTGCTCTGTAAGTAGTAATCTTGTTTTTGTAATACAAAAGTCTTAATATTGAAATAATATTCCAATGTCCCTTGATTTTTTGCAAGGCTTCATTGAAATTCGGTACAATCATACCAAAGCCAATCGGTCGGCCATCATTCGTATACGCGATTTTTATCAATTTGAAATCAAGAAAGTTTTTCCATTCTTTAAGCAATTCATATACTTTATCGGGTTCAGGGGCTCTAAAGTCCCAATCATCACTTATCGAATCATCAATGATTCTAAGAACATCCTTCGCATCACTTTCAAGATTCTTTTTGTTTGCATTTCTGACATAAAAATCGTATCTTTTTTTAAGTTTTTCAACCACATCATAGCGCTGATATGGAATATCATTCATTGTGAAACGATAGCCCAATAAGTCTTCATTCATTTTAAATCCGTGTTGCTCAAAATGTTTTCTATAATAAGCTTTATTGTAAATACACATTACTGTTGGAGCATCTTCGAATCCCTCAATCAAGACACCTCTTGCGTCATCTGGATCTTTTGGATTTGTGTTTCCATAGTAATAGTCTATTCCTTGTTCAGAAAACCATTGTTCTGCTTTGTCAAATAGGGCTTTGGAAACAAAGTCGTCATCAATCGTTTCAAAAAAATTGAATACTCCTTGCATCTTCTCGCCAGGTTTTCCTACTTTCACTTTAAACAATGTTAACCAGATTCTACCTGAGATTCGATTATTCACATATACGTTATAAGCTATTACTGGTTTATCGTATTCCTTCTTGATTAGTTGACTTATCAAATTACCTTTAAATTCCTTACGAATAGGTAAGACATATAACGGGTCTTCTCGATATAATATCTCATGCAAGCTGACAAAATTCTCGATTTCGAGTTTGTTGTTGACTTCATAAATTTCTAATTCATATTTGTCATCTGCGGTGCTAGTTAAGAGTGTTCCTTCTTCTGCATTTTTAGTTCTTGCCATTGATATATACCAACCATTTCTAGTTATTTTTTTGACGTTCAAACTAAAAATAATTATAACACCCGTATGAAAAAAGTGAAAGGGGATATAAGAAAAAGAAATAAGATTGCAAAGAAAGAAACAAGAATTAAATAATTATTTTCATACAAAAAATTGTTATTATTCTACAATACAAATACCCTCTGTTTTATTTACATGCCAATCCAATAAAGCATATTTAACTAAACGTGACTGAAATCACATCAAATATGTAATCTATAGTGTACAATATAATTAAGACTATGGATTTAACACATTTGATATACTCTAATGTGTTAACAAACCCCAAAGATAAGAAAGGAAGAAAAGCATGGTACATTATAGTTTAAAAGATTTAAAAACTGAAATTAATATGAGAGGTATTCAAGCGAAAACGATTGTTAACCATAAACACGCAACCATCAAAAATTTACTGCTTAATGCTGGCGAGTCAATTCCTACACATCATATGCCAGTTAATGTAACCTTCTTCGTATTAGAAGGAACAGGCAAAATTACAATAGGTGAAACAACTTACTCTGTAAAACCACAAGACATTGTTTTATGTCCTATTAACGTTGGTATGTCAGTTCAAGCAGATGATCATTCTCCATTATCATTCCTAAACATTAAAACTCCTGGTATTTAATCTGTCTCAGTTAAAAAACGAGCCTTCTCAAGGTTCGTTTTTTTGATTTATTATATTACAAAAAAGTAATTTATTTTTCTCTTTCTTGATTAAATAGCTCTAATATTTTTATCAAATGCATATGATACAAAAAATACACACTGTTATATTTGCATACCAATTAAAAGAATCATAGAATTTTCCAATATATTAAAGCTCCAACTAAATTATCTTTATTCGGGCGGATCTACCGCCTCCCACATAGCAGTTAATACTATACTATAATTCGGCATTGTTGTTAATCCAGTATCACTATGCCAACCAACAAATGTATAGCCGATTCTTGTTAAATCATTAGGCGCATCAACAGTGTTTAAAATGGTGTTTTCATATATATTAGTAACTTGTAAAACTGTTCCATCATAGTCTTGATATACTAATGGAAAATCTATTGTAGTTGGGTTTGAGTCATTTACATGTATACCAATATCCCTAACTGCAATATCTCCATACAATATGACATTCCTAGCAATATTGTTTGAGTAAATTCCTCCATCTAAATATCCTACAACCCTTGAAATCCATGAAGTAGTACCAATAAAATACTCGACTTGAACATATTCTACTAAACATCCACTAATCTCTGTATTTAAGGCATGGCCTACTATACCACCTGAATAACCTGTTACTCCGGTGCTATAATGAGTTAGTGTACTATATATTATTCCATAGTCTAACTTTGTACCAATATACTCGCAATTTAGAATTTTTCCACCTTCTATTTTACCTGTAATTCCCCCATCATATCCACAGCCATAGACATTTGTGTTTATAACAGATGAATTTTGAATAGTCCCATATGAGTGTCCTGCAATCCCACCTATAACTGAGTTAAATCTACCAAAAATTATTCTAGAATTAGATACGGTAACATTATCAATAGTACCATCGCCTGATAACTGTCCACAAACCACACCAGCGAGTACATATGCATCACCTGCGTGAGAGGCATTTTCTTTATAAGGTAACATAATTTGAGCTTCATCAAAAATAACATTTTTAATGGTGCCCTCATTTATACCTATAAATCCATAATATTCAGCAACTGTTTTCTCTTCAGGTACTATATCTATTATTAGACCGCTAATTGTTTTATTAGCACCATCAAAAACTCCTGTAAATGGAACATCATATGACCCTTTAAAGTTTTTGAGCGTTATGTCATTCTTAAGTTTATAATACTTATCAGGAAATAACATCATTACATATAATCCTGCTTCACTTCTAATCATATATGGATCATTCTCTGTTCCCGATCCTTCATTATCAAAGTAATCAATAGGATTGTATGAATCCAATTTCTTATCTGAAACATCAATATATCCTTCGATATTGGTATCTTCCGAAGCAATTAATCTTGCGATAGGTGAACTGGTTATTTTAAAAAAGAAATGCTCCGTTGTCGCTCCAGTAACTTTATCATAGGAAAACACTTGATAAACATCATAGTTACCAGTCAAAAATACTGAATAATAGAAATCACTACTATAACCATCTAATGGAAACGTCATTGAGACACCTTGAGTGTTTTCTATTGATTGAGCTCTTTCTAAACTAGCTTCAATCTCAAAAGTAGCAGCAAATGTAAATATCCCACTGGTTGCCTCAAATGTGGTTGATAAACTAGTACTTATACCATAGGTTATAGTGCTTGTATCACTATGGCCTGTCTCAATTACAATTTCCGATGCATCTGAAGTCACCCAAGTACTTAGTTGTTCAAGAATTGCTCCTTCAACACTTAATATTCTATAAGCTACCTCTATCGTATCTGTGTCAAAGGCAACATGAACTAATTCACTAGACCCATCAGCTATGATACTATTTATATTTATCGCTCTATCATTGTTTAATGATATTGACTCCCATCTAGCAAATAGTGTAATATCACTTTTCACGATATCATCAGAAGTAAAATGACTGTCGTTAACCGTATTGCCTTTATACCAGCCAGTGAAGGCATAACCCTCTCTTGTTGGTACAGAAAGTACTATTGTTGAACCATATTGTACACCAACAATACCGTTTACAAAGGCCCCTTCATTTGATTCAAATGAAACAGTATATTCATTAATATCATATAGAGCGTATACATTAATATTATTAGTTATATTAGTTAAATCATTTTGTGACCAACCAATAAACGTATGCCCTTCTCTTTCAGGCATAACTGTTGTTTCAGCTTCTTCTCCATAATCCACAATCACTGAATCTAGAAAAATACCATTATAATCGAGAAAACTTACTTGTAGTTTCTGACTCATCACTCCAATATTAAGTTCACTATCATCAGTATATGTAATAATAATTTCACCTAACTCATTCATAGTTGTTGATGCTATACCTATCCCAGGTTCACCTTTTAATTCGACTAAATCAATTAAGTTCTCCCATAGTAGATCACCTACATATTGCCACTGTATATGTTCTTCTGCAACTTGAAATACTACTTCCTTTCCTGCAGCACCATCATTTCCAGTTTGCCCTTGTGGCCCTTTCACAGTATCTAACCATTCTTCATATGTCCCATCGAATGTTTCAGCTTCTAAAGAAAGTTGATAAATATGTCTTAATTGAATAGTTAAATCAGATTCAATCGTAGTTAGTGCTTCTGTTATATCCGCTGGTTCTGTGGTTATCTGTGATGTTATTTCTTCTGTAAACTCTGAAGTTACTTCTTCAGTAGTTGTTGTTATTACTGTAGTTGTAGTACTACCAAAAAAATCACATGATACAAAAAGTCCAAATAATGCAAAAATAAAACTAAACAAAAATAACTTTTTCATAAATATTCTCCTTTTTAAAAAATTCAATAAAAAACTAACTTAAAAAAGTTAGCGTATTTTATGTATTCACTATTTTAAGTAAAGCCAACAAAACAGTAATTCGTAGTTGATTATATTTTATTCTTGTGATTCCGGTTAGTATAGAGAATCCTTCCTTGATTATATATTTGTACTATATCAAATATATATATTTATTATACGCCTGCTTAATTGATTATACAATGATGATAATAAAAAAAAAATTAAAATAACAAAATACACTCTTCAAAAACCATGCCAATCCACAGAGCTTATACAAGCTATAAATTAGGTAACAAGATAGAAGCTGAATTTAATATCTTCTATAATGAGTTTAAGAAACTATTTAATATGAATCCATTTGACTTATTCAAAAGCCATAAAAAAGGATATAGATTGCTCTGCATTGGCTATAGTTTGTAAAGGAATAACCTGAATTGGTTATTCCTTATGTTTTAATTATTATTCAACTCTTAACAATATGCTAAACTGCAACTAATTATTATGTATTTATAATTCTAATGATCACACAGTTTAACTCCTATAAAAGGAAAAATTAATATCTACCTTGCGCAATCATTGCATCAGCAACTTTTGTAAATCCAGCAATATTCGCTCCAGCGATCAAATCATATCCAAATCCATAACGAGCACTCGCTCTTACACAAGAGTTATAGATGTTTTTCATAATAGCACGTAATTTTGAATCTACTTCTTCTGCAGTCCAATGTAAACGCTGTGAGTTTTGACTCATTTCTAAAGCAGAAGTTGCAACACCACCAGCATTGGCAGCTTTACCAGGGCCGATTACTACTCCAGCAGTTTGTAGAATAGCTACTGCTTCGTTAGTCGTAGGCATATTTGACCCTTCAACAACATATTTTACGCCATTTTTAATAATCATTTCAGCATCTTTTGGATGAATTTCATTTTGTGTCGCACATGGCATAATTAAATCCACTTTCCTATCCCATGGTTTTTTACCTTCGAAGAATTCTACTCCAAATCTGTCAGCGTAATCTTTGATTTTACCATTAGTGTTAGCTCGCATTTCTAACATAAAGTCTATTTTTTCTTGAGTTGCGATACCGTCGGGGTCATAGATATATCCCTCTGGCCCACTTAATGTTACTACTTTTCCACCTAGATCTTTAACTTTTTTACAAACACCCCAAGCTACATTACCAAATCCTGATACTGCAACTGTTTTGTTTTTGAAATCTAAGTCATCATTTTTTAAAACTTCTTGTGCAAAGTATGTTGCACCATAACCTGTAGCTTCAGGTCTAATTAGTGATCCACCGTAATCTAAACCTTTACCGGTTAACACACCATTTTCGAATGCACCAAGAATTCTTCTATATTGTCCAAATAGGTATCCGATTTCACGTCCACCTACACCAATGTCTCCAGCAGGCACATCAACGTTAGGGCCTATATGTCTATATAATTCAGTCATAAAACTAACACAGAATCTTCTTATTTCTTCATCAGATTTTCCAAGAGGATTAAAGTCAGATCCACCTTTACCTCCACCAATAGGTAATCCAGTTAAACTGTTTTTAAAAATTTGTTCAAACCCTAAAAATTTGATTAATCCTAAATATACAGATGGATGAAAACGAAGTCCACCTTTGTAAGGACCAATCGCTCCATTAAACTGGACTCGAAATCCTCTATTAACCTGTGTAGCTCCCTCATCATCTACCCAAGGCACTCTAAATTGAATTGCTCTTTCAGGTTCAACGATTCTTTCAAGAATGTTGTGTTCTATATATTCAGAATGTTGTTCTAATACTGGACCAAGTGAATGAAACACTTCTGTTACAGCTTGAATAAATTCTTTTTGATATGCATCTCTTTGATTAACTAACTTTAAAGTGTTTTCAATATATTCTTTCGTTTGACTTGAAACATCTCCATCACCTTCTAACGAAGCTCCTAAACTATCAAATTTATGTACAAATAATCCACTTCTTAATTTAGGTTCAAACCAAGTTGATTTAGCAGGCATAATTAGCCCGCTGTCTGCCACAGCCATGATTTCAGCCATAGACGTTGGATACATTGCAATTCCACAACCATCTAACTCGTCAGTTTTGTCTTTTAATCCTTTTAGCCCTCTGATTCCACCAACAAATGACATTCTAGAAGAAGTTCTCACATTCCTGATGCCTAAAATATCACTTAAAACATACTTTTCCATTATTGCAGCATCTGTTTGATCAACTATACTCTCACGATTGCAGCAATCTTCGTTCAAGGTCATTTTATACCACTTTTTATTAACATACATACCAAATGTAGATTTTTCAGTTGGTTTGTAAGGTGCATTCATTTCCTCGATTGTAAAAAGTTTTCTCATTTTTTCCCAGAAGTGTTCAAGTGTTATTCCACCTAAATCATGGACAACGCGATTATAATCCATAACCTTCAAGTTTGATTCAGGGAAGATAACACTCATAAAGAAGTTAAACTCTTCATCACCAGTATAATTTGGGGTTTCATTTCTTCTCTTGCGAGCTACTTTAACAGCAGATGCAGTTCTATGATGTCCATCTGCAATATACAAACTGTTAATTGATGAAAAACGTTCAGTAATTTCTTGGATTACTTCTTCATCATCTACAACCCATACAATATGACTTATACCATCATCACTAACAAAATCTGATACAGGTTGTTTTTTTGTCAACTCTGTTAAAATTTCATTTAATCTAACGTCATCTCTATAAGACAAGAAAATCGGCTCACTATTCGCATCACAAGCATCAAAATGATTTATTCTGTCTTGTTCGTTTTTTAACAGTGTTAGCTCATGTTTTTTAATTATATTGTTTTCATAATCATCTACAGATGTTACTCCAACAAATCCTGTTTGCTCTCTACCATCCATAATTTGACGATAGATATAGATACTTGGTTTTTCATCTTGTACTAAAATTCCGTCCTCTTCAAATACCTTTAAGCTCCTTCGAGCTTTTTCGTATACTTTTGGTGCATATGGATCAGTTGAAGATGGAAAATCTATTTCTGATCTTACAATATGCAGAAAACTATAAGGGTTTCCTTTAGCCATACTTTTGGCTTCTTTCCTGTCCATTACATCATAAGGTAAAGAAGCAACTTTCTCAACTAGGTCCTTACGCGGACGCAGTGCCTTAAACGGTCTAACAATAGCCATTTGTAAATCCTCCTAAAATATATTATTTAAAATATAACTATTAAAAAATGAATTAAATTCACTTATTCTACTATTTGTTATAGTTGTTTTTGTCTATTAAATTATACTCTTGGTAACTATTGTGTTACCTACTCGTAAAAATTATAACATAAAGAGAAAATCCTATCTATCTAAAATTGTTTTATTTATATTATTGTATGCATATGATATCGCAGATACCCCCTAATATATTCCCATCACAGTCAAAAAGCACCTCAACATAAATTGTCACATAAAAAAACTGTGTTATAAGCACAGTTTTTGTTTGATTTTTAAGTTATCTTGATTAACCTACCACAGTTTGCAAGAAAACATTTTGTAAAATACTCAATGCAACAAACGAAGTCACCATTGAAATGAAAGGTGTTAAAACCCACCCTATACTAATCTTACCTATCTTCGTTAAATCAATATTTCTACCACCTTTTGCTAATCCAATCCCCATAATTGCACCTATAACTGCTTGTGACTGTGATACAGGAACAAGTGGTAACGCTGGTAAATTTCTAGAAGTAAGGAAGTTATATAATCCTTCTGATGAAAATACAAATAGCACAAGTGAAGTAGCTAGTACCACCACAAAAGCATTAATAGGTGAAAGCTTGAATATACTTTTTCCAACTGTCGTCATTACTTTTTTAGAGTATGTAAACACACCCACTGCTATAGCAACACCTCCAAGTAAAAACAGTTGTTGAATTCCTGCAAACGTAACATTACCAATAACAATATCATTAAATGGTGATACCTGTACAAAAACACCCATAACATTTGCAATATTATTTGCGCCCAGACTATAAGCTCCAAACGCTCCAGCAATAATAAGACCCCAACGCGTATATTTATCCATTTTAACAACATGGATTTTTGTGTGCTCTATAATATATTTAACAATCCAATAAATAATAACAGCAAAAATAGCTGCAAGGATTGGTGTGAAAACCCAAGTTTGAATAATATCAACTACAACATCAGTATCCGTCTGTAGACCAGCAAATATATTCCATCCAATTATGGCACCTACAATCGCTTGTGAGGTAGAAACTGGCAATCCTCTTTTAGTCATCATCATGACAGTAAAAGCTGCTGATGCAGAGACTGCAAATGCTCCAGCTATCGCATTAATAGCACCTAACTTTCCAAGTGTATGTGATGTCCCAGAACCTCCTACAACAGCACCTATTATCACAAATATACTACAAATTATAGCCGCTGTTCTAAAACTAACCATCTTAGTACCTACAGCAGTTCCAAAAATATTAGCTGCATCATTAGCTCCAAGCGACCATCCCATAAAGAGGCCTGCTGATAGAAATAAACCAATGATTAGATAATCCATAAGCTATAAACCTCCTTGATTCTAAACAGCATTATATACTCCTTTTAAATCTAAACACGGATAATTTACTTGCTACCTTTTCTGCTATATCCGATAATGCAGCTAATTCGTCTGCAAATCTATCTAGAAGAAGTTTTTCGCTAAGTGTACAATTAATTTGGCCACCAAATATTTTTACTTTAACATTGTGTAGTAAAGTATCTACTTCAGATTCATAGAGATTTGTTTTTGTAATATAATCCTCAACAGTCCTAAATTCAGTCAAATAAAGTCTAACTCCCTTAATAAGAGTTTCGACTGCTTTGTTTGATTTCTTAGCAATATGACCAAAATCATCAATTAATAATGGATCAACATTTGGTTTTATAACTTGAAGATCTAAAAGAACTTCTTTTGAAATATCATTAATATCATCCATAGAATCCATTAGTTCTAACATATCTGCACTTAAATCAGGAATAAGATTATATCTAAAAAGAACATATTTTATATTCACTAAGTGTTCATCAGCTTCTTTCTCTTGTTCAGTAATTAATTTAACACGCTCGTTAAACTGCTCAATTTCGCCACGAAGGTATGATTTAACTCCTTCTAAAAAAGTATTTGAACCTTTTTGTAGGCTGTTTAGGTATAAATCTATCTCCATTTCTAACTCTTTATTACGATCCTTAAAAATTTTCATATATATCTCCTACTCTAAAATATTATTTTTTCTTAATGTCGCTTTATCTAATTTTTCTTTTAAAAATTATTATTAACTTAGGTAATCAACTATTATAACAGAAGATGTAAGCATTTTCAAATGTTTCTTTTAGCATTCTTTATAAATAAAGAAGGCTTGATACTGATGTATCAAACCAAAACTTTTATATGGTGGAGCTGAGGGTCCCCGAAGTTTATCCGTACGCGGGGGATTCTGGTGGAAGGTATCTCCACCACGATTAACACCTCTAAACCACTAAAATATATAAACTTATTCCTTATGATATGACTCGTTGTAACACTTTTTACTTGCAACTTATTATCGTAAGCGTATGATTATTTCAGTAGCCACTGTTTAATAACCATACCAACCCAAATCAGCTAATTCCTCTTAAAGCAAACTTTCATCGGATAGATTAGACGGGTTTAGACTATACTGATTTTGTATACATTGCCTCGTTTGAAGAGAATGCTTATTGCAAACCATCCCCTCAGTTCTGCTTGGAAGTGTTTATACGATCCATAAAACCCCTGAGGAATGTATGATGGTTGGCAACGATGTCGATGAAGATTTAATTGCTAGTACTTTGGAAATCGAAACATATCGAATGACGAATTGTTTGATTAATTCCAAAAATCTAAACTTAAAAATCAAAGAGCAAAAAAGTTAACTTTCTTGGTACAGACACAAATCATATTTATCAATTATTTTTACTTGTATAATGATATTTTTACATCACATATTTAAATTCATATGATACAATGATAGATAGGAGACTATAAAATGGGTAGAAATGTATTAAAAAATAAAAATTATCTATTATTATTCCTAGGAAGTGTTGTTTCTAATCTGGGGACTCATGTATATAATTTCGCAATCAGTTTTTATATATATGAAATAGCGAGCCCAACTATCGCTGGGATATATTTAGCAACGAGTGGATTAGTATACTTTATCATATCACCATTTGCTGGAGCAATTGTTGATAGACTTGATAAGGTAAAAGTCGTCTGGTTGACAGATTTTAT
>Ga0222658_1000910_pt1 | contig 14210 bp, 17 predicted proteins | sample AntAcemetagen476_FD_179830 | JGI IMG/M metagenome (GOLD analysis project Ga0222658, IMG submission 179830) | Saline water microbial communities from Ace Lake, Antarctica - #476 | ecosystem: Environmental > Aquatic > Non-marine Saline and Alkaline > Saline | place: Antarctica: Ace Lake... | reverse complement strand
CTGAGCTACGGAGCCATAGCTCAGATAAGAAAATTGCGTTTTTAAATTGTTTGTTAGATATTTTTTAGAGATACTTGTTCAACTTATTCTCTAAATCTTCTTGAGATACAGCCCCAATAAATCTATCTATCATCTTACCATCTTTCAATAAAACCATATTTGGAATTGATGAAACATTAAATTTCTGAGCAATCATCTGATTGTCTTCTACATTAACCTTTCCAAAACTAACTTTTCCTTTAAATTTTTCAGAAAGATCATCAATAACCGGAGCCATCATTAAACAAGGCATACACCACTCAGCAAAGAAATCTACAAAAACTAGCCCCTTCTTTGCAAATGCCTCAAATTCTCCATTTGTCAACTCTGGAACTTTATCGTTTGATGTCATTTTATCTTTCTCCTCTTTAGTCATAAGATTTAACAATAAATAGTGTTTATAAAAGTTACTTTTTAATCATTCAATCTAAAACTATCCTTTTTGCAAAATTAGAAATCTTTTCGATAATTATTTTATCTCCTCTCTCCAAATTAATAAAATCTCTATTGTTATCCGCAACTAAAATTCCCGGACCTCTAGCAATCTCTATTTCTACATTCATATTATCTCCTATTATCTTTTCGGTTTCATTTTCTGAAATATTATTAAATGCAATACCAATTCCTTCTGTAAAACTTTTTTGAGTTATAGAATAAAAATAAGCTCCTTTAGAACTTCCATAAGGTGTTGCAATAACCACTCCATCTCCAATAAATTCTTTTTCATCTAGAAGAGGTTTTCCGTTTATTTTAACTTTAAATCTTAAAGCCTCTGTAGGCAAAGAATTCCTAATTACTATATCATTAACTCCAATTAAACTTCTTGTTTCAAACTCGCCTTTATATGTCGCTTTTAATTTTTTGATTTCCTGAATTTTATACTCCCCTTTTTTGTATCTCTCTAAAATTTCTTCTATGCCCATAGAGATTCCCATATTACTTATCTTACTTCCCTTAACAAGAATCTTTGGAACTTCAGGAAAAACTCTCTCGGCAATTAAGAAAATACCATCTCCACCATAACAAATAACTAAATCAGGATTTTCTTCATTATATTCAAAACCATTTTCCAAAAGCTTTTGTTTGTATTCTTCTTTTTTTAGAATATCTTTTCCAATAATATTAATTTTTTTCATTCTTAATTTAATCCGAACACTTTTTTTAAATACTTTTCCGCAACAGATTTATTATGAGGAATATCACAATCACTACAATCCCAAATTTTAGAACAATCTGCTCTTTCAAACCATTTTCCTTTTCCCTGAGGATTTCCCAAATTACATCCACCCTCTTCTTTACTTAGGTCATATTCCGAACAATAACATAAAAAACAATTTAATCTCTTTCTAGGAATATCATGACATGGCTTATTCTCAATATAGCACGGACACTCGTTGGGATTAGTTTCTCTTCTATTTTCAAAATCAAAACTATCTAACAGAGTTTTAATTCTTAGTTCTATAAGTTTTCGTGCTTTTTTATGAAATTCCATACTAGAATAAATATTACATTTATATTATTTATTATAATAATCTTTATAAGTCAATTTAAGATAAATCTAGTATGGATAAAAAAAGTGGAGATATTCCTGTTCTTATTGCAAGAGGTAATGGAATTCCAGAAGCATGGGAGAGATCATTAATAGAACTTAACGACAAAGGTTTATGGTATCCAAGGGGTGGAAGAAAAGACGCTGGAAACTATCAGGTTAATGCAACAATGATTACTGAGATAAAAAATCTTAGTGAAAATCCAATTTTACATGGTTATGCCATTGGAGGATGGGATTCTTTATTTGAATATCAAATGGAAATGCTTGGAGCAAAAGACTCTTGGGGAGATAGAACTGGAGAGACAAATAGATGGCCTTATCAATATTATGAAAGACTTGCAGATTATCCCGGTTCAACAATGTCAATTGATCAAATTGAAGAGGGTATCGTCAAGAAGTTAACAAAAAGACCAGATACAAGACAGGCTCTTGCAATTACTTGGGTTCCTGAAAGAGATAATAATTCTATAGATCCTCCTTGTTTACAAAATATACATTGTGAACTTGTTCCATTAGACAACCCAGACAAAGGACCTTTTGTTCTTAATATGAATTATGCATTTAGAAGTAGGAATGCGATGATTGCCGCACCAATGAATATGTTGGGATTGTGGACAGTTCAAACACATATAATGGATAGGTTAAGTGAAGAATCCGGATTTGAACTCTATCACGGGAGATTAGCAGATATGACTTATGCTTATCATGTTAAAGCAAGCGACCAACCACTTTTTGATAAATTTATTAAAAATCTAAATTTATCTAATAGAAAAGGGGAAACAGTTCAAGATAGAAATAAGACAAGAGAGATGGATTTGAATATGTTAAATAGCTCAAGAGATATGGTAACCTCTAATGTTATTCATCAAACAGAGAATTACTTAGAAGGAGAGAAATTAGAGGCGGAACAGGAAAAGATAAGCAGAATTTCTAAAATTGTTTACGAGATGAATAATAAATACCTTTCAACGCAAGATGCAGCTTGAAAAGATTGAGATTATAAAAGAGATTTCTTTTAATGATTTATGCTCAAGATTAAAAGAGGTAAGACTTCGAGGATTTCCAGAGGTTAAAATTTATGAAAATTCAAACGTAAGTATAAAAAGAGTTTCTCCAGAAGATATTTTAAAAAAAGTCTTCACACCACAACCTACAATCTATCAAGACCATTTAGATAGGATATCTTCTATGCAAATATTATTTCAAGAAAAAGGAATAGATATCTATAATCTTAATGGGGGATATGATTATATTGCAACAGACTCAGAAGGAAATGAATCTGAGTGGACAATAATCCCTCCTGTTATTGAGGTAATGACAATAAATCCAATTAATTCTGGATTAGATTATTCCGAACTTTTAGGAGATAGATTAAAAGAATTAATGCAAGATGGGGGACACACATTAAATCCAGAATTAAACTCTCTAAATTTTTCTGAGTATCCAATTATAAGAACATTTATTCCTCAAATTTGTGATGGTTCCCATAGAATTCATTCGGCAATTGTTAACAATAGCCCTCAAAATATTTTATTAGTAGAAAATATTACTGAAGGATTTCCTTATTATGCAGTACCTCAGCCTTATAGCAGTGTTCGAATTATTCCAACAAGAGATGAAACAGAATTAAAAATACATATATTAACAGATCCAGGACATAAACTTCTTTATAGGTCTTTTCCAACAGGAGGAATAAAAAGTGGCAATGTCAGAACAGCAAAGAAATCAGATTTTATCTAATATAAAAGTTATTGGATTTGATCTTGATGGAACTTTGTATAATGTTACTCCAGAAATTAAATTGAGAGTAAGAAATTTAATTTATCAAAAGATTTCTACAGAATTTAATATTCCTTTAGAGAAAGCAACTAATTTATTTGAAGAGATTTATTCAGAAACTCATTCAGGTGGAGGAACTATAAGAGATTTAGAACAGCGATTTGGAAAAAAAAGCGATTCAGATATCATTCAAGATTCTCTTCAGGAAGCAGATATTTTAGCTTTAATTCCGGAAGACCCTAATCTTTCTAGATTATTAACGAGACTAAGTGAAAGCTATCAATTAGATCTATTAACTGGAGGAAGAGAAAATTTAGCTTTTGAGAAATTAAAAAGGATAGGAATTGATAAGGGTATTTTCAAATATTTGTTTACCAAAGAAAGAGGAAGAAAAGGTAATGGAGATCTATATAGAGAATGGATACAAAATAGATTGGATTTAACTCCAGAAAATTTTCTTTATGTTGGAGACAATAAAAAGCAAGATATTGATATTCCCAAAGAACTAGGAATTAAAACTTGCTTTTTAGGAGATTATAATCAGGCGGACTTCCAAATTAATAGTATTTTAGATTTAGAAAGATTACTTTTAGAATAATTTTTATTTTATAAAATTTCAAGTAAATTTTCTTTTATAAATATAATTCAAAGATTATTTTACTTTTTTTAATCTAGGAGCTAATTTTTTTCTAACAACTCCAAAATGTCCCTTATTATTTTCAGACATTTCTTGAATAATTTTGTTTATATTTCTTTCATTTATTGATAAATCATCTGGATCTAAAGTTATTAATGTAGGATCACTAAAACTTAAGATTAATTCAGCATGAGAATTAAGCAACATAAAATAATCTTTATTTCCATCAAAAAATTTGTTTATACTATTTCTTGGGATTTCATTATATCTAAAAACAAAATATTTTAATCCAAAATCAATAAAAAATCTTTCAATATTCTTTCCATTTATAAAAAATTCCCCTTCTATTCCAAAATCTAAATTACTTGCAATTTCCTCTTGTGAAATCTCATGCCCATATCTTCTTAAAATTCCTTGCAAACAAGCAGGAATACAATAATCCGATTTTTCTTGTCGAGTCAATTCATAATTTTTCATCTGTTTTAATCCCGTACTTTCAAAACCACCGTTCAGTGTTTAAAAGAGATAGATTCAAAAGAAACCAACGGGTCCTTTTTATTGTCCACACCCATTCTGATTTTCATTTCCACATCTAATACAAATTTCATTGCAATGTCCCTTCATAATCATTTGAGTTCCGCAAACCGGACACATGCTACCTAACTGGTCTGGAGAAATTTCCTCAATCTCTTTTTCCTTTAAACTTGTGTCCCCTATTTTTTCACTAATAAATTTTCTTTCTGGAATTTCCATCTCTTTTTCTATAAATTCTTTTTCCAAAAATGTAAAAATATAATCCACAATAGATTCCGCAGTTTTTATCTCTGGATGCCCCTGCCAAACTATTCCTCTAGGTTCAAATCTCTGATGTTTAAATTTCTTAACTAAATATTCAAGTGGAACGCCATACTGTAAATTAAATGAAAGTGAGGTTGCAAAAGCATCCATTAAACCACCAATTGTACTTCCTTCTTTATTCATTGAAATAAAGGTCTCTCCAGGAGTTCCATCTTCAAACAAACCAATTGTAATATACCCTTCATGTCCAGATATATCAAACTTATGAGTTACAGAATTTCTTGTTGTTGGAAGTTTTCTTCTAATCGGTTTTCCAATTTCTTTTTTCTTTGAAAAATTTAGAGGTTGAATTCTTTTACTCTGATCTCTATAAAGAGCAACCGCTTTTATTCCCATTTGCCATGCTTCGATATAAACTTTTTCTATTTCTTCAACAGAAGCCTCTTTAGGAAGATTTACTGTCTTTGAAATTGCTCCAGAAATAAACGGCTGAACTGCAGACATCATTTTTAGATGTCCTTTATAATAAATTGTCCGGTTTCCATTAGAGGGTTTATTCGCGCAATCAAAAACCGGAAGATGAGATTCTTTTAAATGAGGAGCTCCTTCAATAGTTTCATTTTCAATAACATAATTTAAAATTTCTTCAACTTGCTTTTCATTATATCCTAATTTTTTAAGCGCCTTTTCAACAGTTCCATTAACTAATTTTAAAATTCCTCCGTCAGATAATAATTTTACCTGAACTAATCCAATCTCTGGTTCAATACCTTTAGTATCTGCATCCATCATAAATCCAATAGTCCCGGTAGGAGCAAGAACTGTAGCCTGAGCATTTCTAAATCCAAATTGCTCTCCTCTATTAACAACATTATCCCAGATTTTTTTTGCTTCTTCAAAAACAGAAATAAATTCTTTTGGAAGATTTTCAACTTTGATATTTTTAAGTTCCTCTCGATGTATTCTCATAACATCAAGCATTGGAATTCTATTTTTTTCAAACTCATTAAAAGCTCCAATTTTTTCTGCCATCTCTGTAGAGGTTTCATAAACTTTTCCTGTAAGCAAAGCAGTTATTGATGCAGCCACAGCACGAGCCCCATCACTATCATAAGGCAATCCTAAGAACATAACTAAACTTCCAAGATTCGCATAGCCCATTCCTAATGGCCTAAATTTGTGAGAGTTTTCTGCAATCTCTTTTGTTGGATAAGCCGAATTATCAATTTCTAAATCTTGTGCAATTGCAGTTGTTCTTACAGTATTGGAAAAATCCTCTATATTAAAATTACCATTCTCATCTATAAATTTCATCAAGTTTAAAGAAGCAAGATTACACGAGCTATTATCAACAAACATATACTCACTGCACGGATTTGATGCATTAATTCTTGCAGAATTAGGACAGGTGTGCCATTTATTTATTGTATCATCAAATTGCATTCCAGGATCTCCACAAAAATGAGTTCCTTTAGCAATATCATTCATCAACTCTTTAGCTTTATATTTAGGCATATCTTCTATTAAACTAGTATTTTTAACCGGAATTGTTTGCCATTCTTCATCATTTAAGACTGCTTTCATAAAATCATCACTAGCTCTAATCGAGATATTTGTATTTTGATAATTACAAGTTTCCACAGCCTCTTTCCAATCAATTCCATTGTCAATTAAGATATGCAATTTTATTTCTTCATGCAGCTTAGAATTAATAAATTCAAAAATATCTGGGTGGCTTGTATTTAAAATATCCATCTTAGCCGCTCTTCTTGTTTTTCCTCCAGACTTAACTATTCCAGCAACCTTATCATAAAAACTCCAATATGCCATAGGTCCCGAAGGTTTTCCACCTCCAGAAAGTCTCTCTCTTGAAGATCTTAGTGTAGAAAGATTTGTTCCGGTTCCACTTCCATATTTAAAAAGCAGAGCCTCTCTTTTAGCAAGTTCCATAATGCTTTCCATATTATCTTTAACTTCCTGAATAAAACACGCAGAAGTTTGTGGATAATTCTTATCTTTTCCAAATGGAATCAATATCGCATTATTATTTTCAATAATATAGGCTTCTTTTTGCTCTAAAAATTTATTTTTATCTTCATAAATATGCGTTCCAACATTAAACCAAACCGGAGAATTAAATGCCATCTTTTGTCCAATAGTTAAAAAAGCAAGCTCTTCTCTAAATGAGTTAGCCTCTTCTTCATTCTCAAAATATTTCTGTTTCATACCCCATCCAGCAATAGTTTTTGAAACTCTTTCAATAAGTTGTTTTATTGATTGTTCCCTCTCGTTTTTTTGTTGGTCTCCATAGAAATATTTAGATGCAGTTATTTTTCTTGCAAGTTGACTCCATTTTTTAGGAAACTCAACATCTTTTTGAGTAAATAAACTACTTCCTGAGTCATCCGTAATCTCTACATCTGTCTTTTCCCAATCAAAAGCAGAATAAACATCAGAACCATTCAAATTCTTTGTAAAATATCTTTTAAAATTTAAACTCATTTTAACTCTTTTATCTCCTTATTAAAATCACTAATATCTTGGAAGTCATGATATACTGAGGCAAAACGAACATACGCAACATTATCTAATTTCTTTATTTTTCTCATAATCAAATCACCTATAATTGTACTTTTAATTTCTCTTTCTCCTTTTTTTCTTAATTGTTCTTCAATTTGACGAATCATTTTATCAATTTCTTCTTGTTTTATTGGACGTTTTTCAAAAGCCCTTTCAATACCATTCTTTAATTTGTCAATATTAAATTTTTCCCTTCTTCCGTCTTTTTTTATAACATAAAATTCGTTTCTTTCAAATCTTTCATAAGTCGTGAAACGTTTTTTACATTTAAGACACTCTCTTCGTCTTCGAAATCCCTCTGGAGACTTTCTTTTATCAGTTACTTTTGTTTCTTCGTTACCGCAATAAGGACATTCCATTTTTATTGTATACTTAAATATACAACATATAGTATATATCTTCTATTAAATACCTATAAGTTGTATTAACATTGGAATGAAAAATATTTAGTATTTAAACTTTTATCATCACTAAACAGGTTTAACAAAAATTATTAGCTCTTAAACATTTCTTCATATAATTTAGCTGCCTTATCTGTCTTTACTAAAAGTTCTATTAATTCTGCAGTATGGGACACCTCTTTTCTCCCAATCAATTTTCTTTTTAATCTTTTTCTTTGCTCTCTGCTTATTTCATCAAAATCATCAATTAATTTTATAAGTTTTTCTTTATATGCCAGAGTTCTTCCTGCATACTTTAAAAATTCATTAGCGAAATGTAAAGAATTGTCTTCTGGTCTTAGATCATTTACATGTTTTGAAAGATTTTGCACAAAGTTTTCTAAATGAGAATTATAAATTTCCAATTGATAATCATTAAAATCTCTATCTCTAATCATAAAATTACCAACAATTTACCTTTATTAACAATTATTATTCTACAGAATATACTTCAAAAATCTAGTTACAATTACTTAATAATTGACATTTTTTACAAATTCTATTTCTGGAAGGCTCTCCACAGATTTCGCAGTATTGAATATTCTCCTTAGATTTTAAACCAACTATTTTATTTTCAATAGTTTCCATATTCTTAATTATATTTTCCTTATCTTTTCCTGGAAGTTTTTCTAAGAAATTTCTAACCTGTATTCTATAACTATCTAATGCGCACGGACACTTTTCATAATGAACCGGAAGTTTTAATTTTTTTGAATAATTCTTAATATCCTCTTCAAGAACATAAAACAAAGGTTTAACTCTTGGAATAAACTTTTTATTTTTAATATTTTTAGTGATTGCTCCTGAATTTGCACTCAAACTCGGACTTCCTTTAAGGATATTTAATAAAAAAGTCTGAGCCTCATCATCTAAATTATGTCCAGTAGCAATAAATTTAACTCCTTTTATTTTTCTTGCCTCTCGATTCAAAATCCATTTCTTAATAACTCCACAAATAGCACAATTCTTTAACTGTCCTTTTTTATTTTTTTTATAATTGCCTTGAATCGCGGTTCTAATATAACACATTCCGCTACCCATTTCTTTTTTCATATCATAAATATTTAATTTGATATCTAAACTCTCACACAGCTCAACAACTTTAGAAAGACACTCCTCACTATATCTTCCTATCTTTAAATCAATATGAAATCCTTCTATATTATAACCGAATTTCTTCAAAAGATGCGCAACAACAGTAGAATCCTTCCCTCCAGACAAAGCTACAAGAATTTTATCCTTCTTATTTAATTTAATTTTATCCAGAGTTTTCTTTACTTGGATTTCTAGTTTCATATTTTTTTAATATATTCTTAATATTTAAACATACCTTCAAATCCTTTTGAAGCCTTCAAATTATTTATAAACTATTTTTTCTTATAAAAATCATGGCAAGCGATAAATTCATTATGATGAATCTTGAAGATGAAAAGTTAAAATCTGTTTCAGAAGTTTTAGGAAATAAAACCTGCAAAAAGATAATTGATTATCTTTCAGAGAAAAAAGATGCAAGCGAAAAGGATTTAGCAGATGCATTAAATATTCCTATTAATACTACTGAATACAATCTAAAAAAGCTAATTAAGTCTGGATTAGTAGAGAAAACAAAAGACTTCTTCTGGAGCACAAAAGGAAAAAAGATACCTATGTATAGACTTTCTAATAAATCAATATTAATCTCTCCGAGATCAAAATCAAAAATTAAATCAATTCTTCCAGTAACCTTAATTTCCTTAGCAGGAGCACTAATTATAAGATATTATTATTCTGCAAAAGAATCAATAAGTGCAGTAGAAGTTCAGGATTTTGCTAATCAAGCATCAGTAGAAGCCTCTCAAAAAGTATTTGATTCGAGTACAACTATTGTTAGCTTTAGTAATCCCTGGCTTTGGTTTTTAGGAGGAGCAGTTCTTGCAATAGCAATTTACACTCTATTTAATTGGAGGAAATTATAATGAAAGGAGGTAAAATGGACAAATCAGTACAAATAACGCTAATCATTGTAGCAGGAATTTTAATTATAGGATTTCTAGGATTTAATACATTTTCAAATTTAAACCCCACAAATACCGTTACAACAAGTGGACAATCGACTGTTGAAGTAACACCAGATTTAATTGGAGTTTATTTTAATGTTGAGACAAAATCATCTACAAGTGAACAAGCAACATCAGATAATGCAGAAATTGTTGAAGCATTACAAGTTGAATTGTTTAAACAAGATTTCTCAAAAGACGAGATAGAAACAATCTCATTTAATGTATATCCAAATTACAATTGGAACAGCGGAGCAAGAACTCAAAATGGATATATTGCAACTCATCAAATAAGAGTTAAAATTCCAATAGAAGATTCAGACAAAATAGGAGAGGTAATTGATTCCGGAGTTTCTTCAGGAGCAGGAGTTTCTTACATAAATTATGAGTTAACAACCGAAAGCCAAAACCAGTATAAGGCAGAAGCAATAAAACTTGCATCTCAAGACGCAAGAATAAAAGCCGAGGCAATGGCAGAAGGATTGAATAAAAAACTTGGAAAGCTAGTTTCTGTTTCAGATAGCAATTTTAATTACTATCCTGGAAGACTATACGAAGCATCAGGAAACTCAATGGATACAGCAGAAATAAAACAAGCAACAACAGATATTAATCCGAGTGCACAAACAGTTTATGCAAATGTGAATGTTGTCTTTAGACTTAGATAATTTTTTATTTTTTTTCTTTAAATTCTTTTTCTTCTAAGTAGATTAGCATTTGTAACAACAGTTATGCTTGAAAGAGCCATTGCAATCTCTGCAATCACCGGATGTAAAACCCCTCCAACAGCTAAAGGAATAGCAATAACATTATATGCAAATGCCCAAAATAGGTTCTGTTTTATTTTTGAAAAAGTTGCCTTGCTTAATACAATTGCCTGAACAACACCCATTAGACTTCCTTTAACAATAACAATATCTCCTGCTTCAATTGCAATATCTGTTCCGGTTCCCATGGCAATACCAACATTTGCCTGTTTCAATGCTGGAGCATCGTTTATTCCATCTCCAACAAAACAAACTCTCCCACGTTTTTGAAGTTCTTTCACTTTTTTTGCTTTGTCTTCCGGAAGAACATTTGCAATTACCTCTTTAATTCCAACTTGTTTAGCAATTGCATTTGCAGTTGTTTCATTATCTCCTGTAATCATAACACTAATATAACCCCCCCTATTTAACGCTCTAATCGCTCTAGCTGAATCATCTTTTACAGCATCTGCAACGGCAATAACTCCAATAATTTTTTTATTTTTAGAAATAATCATTGTAGTTTTTCCTTCTCCCTCAAAACCTTCAATATGACTTTCAATTCCTTTCAAAGATATTTTCTCTTCATTCATAAGTCTTCTATTTCCAATAATAATCTTATCTTTTCCTATGATTCCTTCAACACCACGCCCTCTTAAAATTTTGAATTTTTTAACTTCCTTATATTTTTTTAAATTTACTTTTTCGACTATTGCTCTTGCAATCGGATGCTCGCTTAGATTTTCAAGGCTTGCAGCAATCTCTAAAAGATTTTTCTCTCCTTTAGGATTATTTGAAAAAATATCTGTAACTTCTGGATGTCCTTTAGTTATGGTTCCAGTTTTGTCAAAAAGAACAAACTTAATTTCTTTCATAGTTTGTATAGCTTCTCCTCTTCTAATCAGAATTCCTCTTTTAGCTCCCATCCCACTTCCAACAGTAAGGGCAATTGGAACAGCAAGTCCTAATGCACACGGACAGGCAATAACTAAAACTGCAATTGCAGCTCCAATAGATAGACTTAGATTTCCATTAAATAGCATCCATCCTCCAAAAGTTAAAATTGAAAGAACCAAAATTATAGGAACAAATATATTTGTGATTTGATCTGCAAGCTTTTGAATTGGAACTTTACTTCCTTGTGCTTCTTCAACTAAATCTATTATATGAGAAAGGAAAGTATCACTTCCTATTTTTGTGGCCTTAATATAAAGAATACCATCGTTATTTATTGTTGCACCAATCACTTTAGCCCCTTTTATTTTATCTACTGGAAGTGATTCTCCAGTAACCATAGATTCATTGATAGAAGATTCTCCTCTAACAACTATTCCATCTGTTGGAATTTTTTCTCCGGGTTTAACAATTAAAACATCTCCAACTTTAACCTCAGAAATATCAATCATGATTTCTTTACCATTTCTTTCTATTCTTGCTTTTTTAGCTCCAAGTTCTAATAATTTTTTTATTTCTTTTCCCGCACGCCCCCTCGCTTTTGATTCAATAAATTTTCCTGTAATAAAAATAGACATAATCATAGCACTAACCCCAGAATAGTTTTCTAATGGAAGGAAAAATTGAATAATTCCAGTAAGATAAGCGATAATTGTCCCTAATGCAATTAAGGAATCCATATTAAAATAGAAAGTTGCTATTCCCCTAATTCCTTGTTTAATTGTAGAGAATCCAATAATAAATACAACTGGGAATGAGATAACTAACATAATTATCTTCATGGTTGTAGCATCAAAAAATTCTATATTAAAGAATATTCTAGAATACATGAAAACAATTAAAGGGATTGTTATGGCCCACGCCATTATTAACTTTCTCTTCCAATTTCTTATTTCTTTTTCTTCTAAATCCATTATTCTATTTTTAGTGCCTTGTATCCAACCTTAGAAATAGCTTGTTTTAATTGCTCATCACTTACTTTTGAATTCTCCTTAAGATTTACAATTGCTTTATGAGTTATTAGACTCACACTAACATCTTCAACATCGGAAATCTTTTTCAAGCTTCTCTCAACATTCGCTATACAAGATGCACAATGCATTCCTTCTATTGTTATTTTTTTTCTCATTTTGATTATTTCCTTTTATTAGGAACGTTTATTTGTTTTATCATCCAAACAATCAATAAGATTAAGGCAACAACTATTAAGATTCCAATTATCCATCCAAAGAACATACCTCCAAATCCATATGTTCCAGACATCATTCCACTTCCAATACATTCGTATTCTACCATTTTTTTACCTCCCAGTATTTATATGAAATGTAATTCATATATTTAAAACTTTTCTTTAAATATTTTTTCATTTTTCTATTTGGTTTATTTTAATAAATTTATTTTTACAACTCTTACAACAAAAATCACCATCATTTTCTAGAGGCATTCCACACATCTTACATCCCATTCCCAACTCACTGTAAACTTCTTTCTTGCATATATAACATTTCATTATTTCTTCCATTTTAATTAATAGAGCAACTATCTCCTCCTCCGCATCCGCAACTACCTGAGCCTTGTGGGGCAGCGGAATTTAATTCTTCTTGTGACGCAACTCCATCATTTGTAACAACAAAACTTCCGGGAATCATTCCCATCCAACAGCTCCATCTTACCGTTCCAGCTTTATCTGGAGTGAACTCAACAACATTCATTCCTTTCTTTAATTTTATATCCAAATTATAATCTCTAACTATTATTTCATTATTACATCCAGTAAGCTCTTTAACATCTATATTCCATTTTACTGGAATTCCCTTTCTCAAAACAAAAGAATTTGGACTCCACCCACTACTAGTTACTTCCATATTTATCTCCTGAGTACCATCAACTAAAACAGCACTACTAGCATCAACGCCAATAACTTTGTCCTTTAAAGATTCATAAGTTATAGGGCTTCCTAATAAATTTAGTCCTCTATTAAGCATAATAATTCCTAAAATTAAAACAATTATTGCTGCTAATTTTAAAATTTTCTTTGTTGTTTTATGGCTAATTATTGTTGTCAAACTTCCAAAACCCAACATAATTGGAAGAGTTCCAAGCCCAAATGCCGCAAGGCCAGTAAATCCTTTAAAAAAACTTCCACTTCCCATAGCATACAAATACATTGCTTGCAAAGGGCCACATGCTATAAATAATCCACTTAATAATCCGGTAAAAAACGGAGCCTTATAATATCCTTCATGTTTTTGGCTGGCTATTTTGGATAGAAATTTTGGATTAAATTGAAATTTTCTAAACCACTTAAATCCCATCATACTCAAAGAATAAAATATCATAAATAAACCTGCAAAGACAGCAATAAATCCTCTTAACCCTACACTAAATGCAATTATTCCTCCAATTAATCCAAAAATACCTCCAATAAATGCATAAGAGAATACCTTAGCTCCACCATAAACAAGATGTTGTTTAAAACTCTTATGCCCTTTCAGAGCATTCCTAGTTGTATAAGAAACAACAAATGCACCACACATAGATACACAATGAAATCCTGTTAAAATTCCAACAAGAAATAATAATATTAGATTAACATTCTCTCCGGCATTAGGAATATTGAATTCTGGAAGACTTATTCCCCCAAACATC
>Ga0222658_1000908_pt1 | contig 14214 bp, 16 predicted proteins | sample AntAcemetagen476_FD_179830 | JGI IMG/M metagenome (GOLD analysis project Ga0222658, IMG submission 179830) | Saline water microbial communities from Ace Lake, Antarctica - #476 | ecosystem: Environmental > Aquatic > Non-marine Saline and Alkaline > Saline | place: Antarctica: Ace Lake... | reverse complement strand
GCTATGCTAGAGAGATAGTAAAGAAAGATAAAGAAGAAAACAGAGAATCAAGAATAGTTAGTCACAAATACCCTCTTGCTTCAATGGAGATTGTCTATGGGAACAAGGTTGCGATCATCTCTTCTTGTTGTGAGAATCTTTTAATAGTGATTGAGAGTGAGGACATCTCAAGGTCTCATCGTTCCTACTTTGAGATGCTCTGGGATTTTGCAGGAAAACAGAATTAATATTTTGTTTAATACATGTTATTTTATGAAAATGAAAGAATTAGAACAAATATTAAAAAATGAACCAAAATATCGCTTAAAACAGTGCTATGATGCTATATTTCATGACCTGATAAGCGATTGGCAAGATGTAACAAGCTTGCCAGCAATTTTGCGCAATAAACTTTCAGAAAAATTTTCTTTAAATGTAGAAGTAACTTTTTTTGAGTCAAAAAACAAAAAAACAGTTAAAGCTCTTGTTGAATTAAGTGATGGCATCAAGATTGAGGCAGTTCTTATGAAACATAAAAATAGAAACACTGTTTGCGTCTCTTCACAGGTGGGATGTGCATTGGGCTGTACATTTTGCGCAACAGGGAAAGCAGGCTTTAAGAGAGATTTGTCGAGTTGGGAAATAGTGCTGCAAGTTCTTGCTTTCGCAAGGTTACTTAAGAAAGATAACAAAAGAGTAGATAATGTCGTTTTTATGGGAATGGGTGAGCCATTTTTAAATTACAAGAACGTTATGGAGGCAATTAGGGTTTTGAATGATGATGACGGACTCAATATTGGCGCTAGACACATATCTATTTCAACAGCTGGACTTGTAGAAGGTATAGAGAAATTGGCAAACGAAGAGCTACAAGTTAATCTTGCTGTGTCGCTTCATGCGCCCAATGATGATCTGCGCAAGCAACTCATGCCAATAAGCAGAAAATATTTAATAGATGATATTTTGGTAGCAGTCGATGTGTATATTGAAAAAACCGGCAGGAAGGTGATGTTTGAGTACCTATTAATTGATGGTATAAATGATGAAAATAGACACGCACAAGCATTGGCAAAATTGATGAGAAGAAGACTTTACGTGCTTAATCTTATTCCCTGTAATCCGGTCGGCCAATATAGGCCTTCGCCTAGTATAAAAGTTGAGAAATTCAAAAATATTTTAGAAAAGAAAGGGGTTAGTGTCACTCAGCGTTATAGATTTGGTCAAGATATTAAGGGGGCTTGCGGGCAATTAGCTGGGGAATAAGAACCTTTCGCTATGCTCAAGAACCTTGATAGAGAGATAAGGACCTTTCGCTACGTTTATCCTGAGTTTATCGAAGGACTTAAGAACCCTGGGTTCGGAAATTGTAAACAATTCCCTCTCATTTAAGAATACCGGGGCTACCCGAGAACTTTGGTTTTGTATTAACAAAAAATATGAAAGAATCAATTAGAATTTATTCTTGGAATGTAAATGGTATTAGAGCCGCTGTTCGTAATGGACTCACGGATTGGATAAAAAAGGAAAAACCAGATATTTTATGTGTTCAAGAAATAAAGGCAGACGAGAAGAGTATCCCTAAAGAAATCATGGAACTTGATGGTTATTATAAATATTTTAATTCTGCCGATAAAAAGGGTTATGCCGGTACTGCTGTTTTCACAAAAATAAAACCAGGTGGAGTTATTAATTATATTGGCGTTCCTAAGTTTGATATTGAGGGGAGATTTCTGTTTTTAGAATTTGAGAATTTTTATCTTTCAAACACTTATTTTCCTAATACACAAAGAGGTCTTGCTAGGCTATCTTTCAAACAAGAATTCAATGAGAAGTACATTAAATTTGTTAAAAGATTTAAAGATAAGCCAGTTATCTTAACGGGAGACTTTAATGTCGCTCACAACGAGATTGACCTAGCCAATCCAAAGGCAAATGAGAAGAATGCAGGGTTTACGATTGAAGAAAGAGCTTTTGTCGGACAGATGACAAGAAGCGGTTTTGTCGACACTTTCCGCCATTTTCATCCTAAAGAAGAAAAATATAGCTGGTGGACCTATCGTTTTGGGGCAAGAGACAGGAATATTGGTTGGCGGATTGATTATTTCTTTGTGTCGAAGAGCTTGGTGAAGAGCATTAAGAGGGCAGAAATCTTGGATAAGGTTTATGGCTCAGACCATTGCCCAGTGATGATTGAGATAGAAGAGATTAAGTAATCCTCCATTGTTCTTGGTGACGAAGATATTTCAATAAATATCTTGACGCCTGCCTGCCGGTAGGCAGGGAAGATGGGAGCTATTTGAATAATATTTAAATCAGACGCAAAAGCGTCTTTTTTAGGAATAAATGGAGGCATTGCTATTGACTTTCTATATGTATTATGATAGGATATGGGTATAAAAAGGGAGGTTGCAATGAAGAATATTATATGGATTCTCACTGGCTTGATTTTGGGAGCAACCATTGTTTTGGCAGTAGCGGGATATGGTTATAATCCGTTAAATATTGATAGTGGCGCACCGTTTTGGGTAACGATGTCGTGTGTTTTTGGTATACTCTTCGGTGCAGGATTTCTTGTTTTCAGCGTGTTTCCGACAGAACAGTCACGAATGTTTCGAAAAATCAAAACGGTGCAACTTATTGCCTTACTGGGAGCTTGCGTTTTCTTCTTTACAGTCTGTGTGGCTAGTTTTGGTGATGAGGGTAGCTTTGGTTCCTGGTCATGGAACCATCCTGTAATAATCGAACGAAACGGTGCAATTAGTATGCACAGTGGCATGGTCCTGCGTGTGCCGGGGAGAGACAAAATTCTCGGTAATTTACAGTTATATAGCCTGGCAATTAACAACGAATACGATATTTATCTGACTGACGATCTTAGGCTTAGTTTGGTGACAAGTGGGTATGTTAATCCTACTTATGACCTTGACGTTTATCCGAGCGCTTACGAATCCTATGGTCGAGATAGTATTAAGTGGCAAGAGACTGTCAAGGAAATAACAACAGAATTAGTCGATAGTTATTTGAAAGAAAGACTAGAGGAGCTTTCTCCGTACCTTTCAATCGAGGATACGGTAATTGAGTGGCCAGCTGAAGTGGCTAACATATTGAAAGACTACGGATACGAGCCCTCTGATACTGGTTTTTCAATCAAAGACATCAGGGGCGTTGTAGTAGGACAACCTTGACCAAAGCATTTCACGAGGCGGTAAGCAACCGCCTCTTTTTTTGACAAAATACTTGATTTTTCATTCAAAGTATGGTATACTAGACAATAGAAGGGTATTGGGTATATCCTGATCCCTTAATCAGCTCGTGTTTCCCTATATGGGAAAGGAGGAAGTATGAAGATGTCGAAATTGCTAAAGATGGTGAAGTTGCATCCATGGCTTTTGGAGCTTATCGGAACCCCCAATATTCGTTGTAATCGGAAGAATTATCCGATGAACGAATGCCTAAAGAAACTAGTAGAGTGGGCAGAAAAAAGGCTCAACTATGTAGCGTTTCGTCCATTTGAGTCTCTCGATCTTGATGCTGGCGCAGTAACGTGCCAGAGTTACGGATCGGCGCCTCATAACTGGGGAATGCCAAGGGGCAAGTGGGCTGGCTTAGACAATGAATATCGCTTTAGAAGGGTGGATTATGTTCTATATTTCCACATCAAGGGCGAAGAGAAGCCGCGTCACAGATACATGGGGATTATTCTGTCGTATCCAGAACATCATGATGGTTACGCTGGGCCGGCTACAATTCGAGCAGCAATCCGTGATCTTCTGAACTGGTCAAAAGAGTATTGGGCCAAACAAGAAGACAGAGAACTTGTTTTCAATATGGTAATCAAGACCTTGGACGAGGGCTGGTCGATGCAAGGAGTAGATCGACAGACGATTGAGATCTACAACTTTCCCGAGGATTTCGACCCTACGCAAGTCTAGTAATGGTCCCGCACTCAGTGAGTGCGGGACTTTTTATTATCCTGAGCCTAGCCGAAAAATTTGTTGTCCACAGGTGTTGACTTATTATAATGATAGAGTAAAATAGGTGAACATTTATTATGATTCATTAGGAATCGAATAAGATGTCGTGCTCTCCGTTTCCTGTGCTAAGCTAATTGTAAATTTGTTAAGCCAGCCCGAGAGTAGGTCGATAAATTTGAAAAAACTACTATACAAATGAACAAAAAGCTTTACGTAGGAAACCTTTCCTACGACACAAACGAAGAGGGTCTTAAGACTCACTTCGCAGCTGCTGGAACAGTTGAATCTGCTGCTATCATCACTGATCGCATTTCAGGCAGATCTAAAGGTTTTGGCTTCGTCGAAATGGCTACAGATGAGGATGCAACAAAGGCGATCGAGATGTGTAACGACAAAGAACTTGATGGTCGTGCACTCAGAGTTAACGAAGCTCGCCCAATGAGAGAAAGACCAGCTTTCGACGCTAACTAATACTGTTAGTACCTTACAAACGAAAGAACCCCGCAAGGGGATCTTTTGTTTTATGGCAAATTATCCTTGACAAGGTTAATAATGAGAGTATGCTGATAACACTAAGAAAAACACAAAAGTTCTTGACAAAGTGCAACAATGGTGATACAATGGTAATGACCATTAAATATGCACACACAATGGTTTACGTTCACCAATACAGGAGGTGACAACGTGTATCGCTCTCAAAGTAATCCTCCATCGACATGGCATTGGGCCGACATTCATGTCGGCGTCCATGGCCACCCGATTAGCAAGTATGCTAACAGAGTTATAGGGCTCAAACCTAAGTGCCCTGATAGCAGAATCCCACCCAAGATAATAGAGATGATTCTACCATATTTCATAGAAGAGTTGCCTGGCCTCATTCTTGTGCCTGGTGGTGTTATGAAAGATAGAAGAATCATTGGGGCTAGAGAGTACCATAGAGGGCTTAACCTAGCCCTAGGAAGAATGATCTATGCCGTACGCCCTTTCCGTGACTCTATAGGTGATGAAAAGAGAACGAAGTTTCGTCTTTATGCGATATATTATCGTGGAACGATTGAAGAAGAAAAAGCTTGGCGCAAAAAGCGAATCAAGAAAGTTCCTAAGAGGATAAGAGACGAATGGGAGGCAAATCACCTTCGAAAGGACACTTTCCCAAAGCATCGTGTCTTGGTAGTAAATACTATGTGGGTTGTTAGCAATATTCTAACGCTTTCCATTGAAGAAGTTTTAGGGAAGTATTTAGTCGATCAACTAGAAGTAAGGGGTGAGGAGTTAGTCCCCGTACCAAAAAAAAGACATCGTCCTCCATCGAGCTGATGGGGGATTTTTTTAATATATATTGACAATAGCCCGTAATAGTTGTAAATTAAAGATAGTTCTTTACAGGAGGCGGTCAGAATGTCTAAAAGGTTAAGATGGTTGGCAGTTGCTCTGTTGTTTGTCGGTGCAGTAATAGTCCTTTCCTTTGCGGTCAATGGACAAGAGACTAGTGTTGTCGGCGAAATACTCGAAACGGTTGTCTCGATGGACGGAATACATTTTCCATTAATAGGCGATTTAATGGAAGCTCTCAATCAAGACCCAGAAATAAAAGCAGAACTTATGTTTTCACCGCGAGAATATTTGGCGACTCAAACACTTGTTTCGAGTCCGATTATACTTGAAAACGACGCTTTTCAGGTAACGGTTTTTGATCTGGGGAAAGAGTCCGAGATCATTGAAGGAGAGGAGGCAGTCGATACTCATTGGTTTACAATTGCAGAACCTCTTGAGCATCTTGGCTATAAGACTAAGGGAATAGGGTTTCTCTATGAGCACATAGGGATGTTCATTCAGGAAACGAAAGAGATTTTTGACGATGAGGTAACTATTGAAAGAACCGTGGATGGAGAAATGATAACTTATCTAGAGACCATCACGGGATTGACCGATGAAGTTCTTGATGAATTAAGAGTTGCGATTAGAGATCTTAACGGGTTAGGCCTTGATGACACCGAACGTTTTGATTTTTTGAGTAATCCTAGACAGTATATTTATGACAAGACTAGCATTACTCTTCCGGCAGCAAGTTACCGAATTATTGCGATTGATTTTGATAGAGCAGCAGAGCTGGAAGTGGTAACCAGGGGAGAGACTAGGCCAGGGTTAGTAGTCGTACCAGAAGGAATTGGCGAGTTCTTTGATAATGTTGGGATCTTTATCCAACAAGCAAAATAGCATATGACCCCGAAGATATCGGGGTCTTTTTTTATGTTAGCATTGACTTTGTTTGTGTATTGTGCTAGAATGTAGCTAAGAGAAAAGAGGAGGTAATTATGTATGGAGTGTTATTGTCGGCGGTAACAGAAGAAGCTCTTCTTGATATTTACCGTACTTACCTTCGGGTTTGTGGCGGCAGGGGCGCAGAGTCTTGGGTAGATATTTTTTCGAAAAGCCCCGCGGACATTGAGTGTCGGCATGAAACTCTTAACGAGTTATTGGGGGAGGGCCATTGGTTCGAAGATCGGCTTGGTTCTTCGTTGATGGTCATAGATTGTCACAGAGGAGATAAGCCCGTTGAGGATCGTGATGCGAAGTTGTTTTGTAAGAGCGTGCGAGTAATTTACTATGGAGGTAACATAAGAGACAATCTTGTGCATTTCTATTTTGATCCAAACATTGCTGAAGGCAAAAAAGCAGAAGCAATGACGAGAGCATTTGAGAAAGCAGTAGATAGTTTTCTTATTGAAAAAAACCTAGCCATAGAACTTGACTAAGGAGGTGTGGAGATGGGATGGCTTAAAGAACGACGCGAGAAAAAGAAAGCAAAAAAAGAAGCTGAAATTGCAGCCCAAGAAGCAGCTTCTGAAGAAAGACTCTTTCGCATTCAGGCTGGGATTGGCAGAAACGAAGAGATTACGATGGAAGTTTTGAAAGAAGCTTATAGGCGCTCTAGTCTGGGACATGCATTTGCTGCAAATGATGCATTTCAGGCTGGCTGGCAAGGCAATCTTGAGGCCAATAAGGTGGGAAATGCAGTTGCCGAGGCACATAAAGACAGGATTCACCAGATCCAAGCCCGAATGGTTGAATTGATGTCCGAAGGCCTTCATAGAGAGATAACTCGAACATTTTGCGCGGCCGGCTTTGACGTTTTGGAGTTCATTGATGCTGATTCATGGCACGAACCAATCATTGAAATCATGGTGGAGCCAATCCATTATCTCAAACATGGCACTGTGTTTCCTAGTCTTCCCGACATGTGGGAATCGCTTTCTATGTCAGGTGGCGACATTCTTATCTGGCTTTTTGAGTGTTCATCTGTTGACGGCAAGAGCTATGGAGCAAATATAGGCCAAGCCGTAAATGCAGTCTTAGAGGAGAAAGTGCTCTTGGGTCATGACTTAACAGATCAGGACATATTTAGTCTTTCGGGCCTGCGACTAGTAATGCCGTTCGTTAGCAATGACACGGCGGCAAAATTTAATCCTCTCCTTGCGATCTATAACGAAGTGGAGGGTGGCAAAGAACTTATCGAAAGCTGTATCAGAGAGGCAGACAAAAGAGGCATTGAGCAAAGCAGTAGATTTTAGATAGATACACCAACCTACCGACAATCATCGGTAGGTTTTTCTTTTCCCCAATTATCCAATTGAAGAGAAACGAGGGTGTGGTAAAATTGGTTTACCAATCGATTTTTTAATATTTTTATTATGAAAATTAAAGTTGAGGTCTCAGCCAGGCACATCCATTTGTCCCAGGAAGATCTGGATCTTTTATTTGGAAAAGGTTATGAGCTAAAAGAGGAGAAGAAGCTTTCTCAAGGAAATGATTTTGCTGCTGAAGAAACTGTGCTCCTGGCAACAGAAAAGGAAGAATTTAAACTAAGAGTGATTGGGCCAATTAGATCTCATAGTCAGGTTGAAATTTCAAAGACAGACGCTGTTCGTCTTGGTATTGATCCACCTATAAAATTATCTGGCGATTTAGACGGAGTGGAGGCTTTTGATATTGAAGGACCGACTGGCAAGGCACGAATACCTGTTATTGTTGCTAAGCGTCACTTGCATCTTCCAAAAGAAAAAGCTGAAGAACTCAAGCTGGAAGACGGTTCTACGACTAAGATAAAGATAGTAGGCGAGAGAGGGTTAGTTTTTGACAATGTTGTTATTAGGGTAGCGCCAGACTATCAAGCAAACTGCCACATCGATACAGACGAAGCCAATGCTTGTGGTTTTGGGGTTGTTTGTGGTGAGGGTGAAATAATTTCATAAGAACCCTACTTCTTCGAAGCAAGAACCTTGGCTCTATTCATAAGAACCCTACTTCTTCGAAGCAAGAACCTTGGTTTTATTCATAAGAACCCTGCTTCTTCGAAGCAAGAACCTTGGTTTTATCCTTTCGTCAAGATTTATCAATTTATGAAAAATCTTATCTTTGATAAAAAGTAATGAAAAAAATTTTAGTTTTTAACTCAGGATCTTTTAGTTTTAAGTGGACATTGTTTAACGAAGACGATCAAATCGAAAAATCTGGTAATTATAAAGCGGAAGGAATTGAGATTGAAGATAATATTAAAAAAGCACTCGAAGAAATTGACGATATAAAAGAAATAAATGCAATTGGTCATAGGGTTGTTCATGGTGGCCAAGAGTTTACACAGACAACGAAGATCACGCCAGAAGTTCTAGAGAAGCTGGCTACATATAACGAGCTAGCGCCCCTACACAACCCTGTCAACCTTAAATGTGTTGAGAAATCTTTAGAGATTTTACCGGGGATTACGAATTATGCTGTTTTTGACACAGCTTTCTATAAAGATTTACCAAAAGTTGCTAAAATTTACACAATACCTCTTAAATATTATGAACAAGGAATTCAGCGTTACGGTTTCCATGGTATCTCACACGGTTATGTAGCCGAAGAAACAGCCAAGAAACTAGAGAAACCTCTTAGTGAGTGCAATCTCATTACGATTCACTTGGGTGGAGGTAGTTCGGTGACTGCCATAAGAGCTGGAAAGGCAATAGATACTTCGATGGGTTTTACTCCTCTTGAGGGGCTTGCTATGGGCACGAGATCAGGCGATATTGATGCGGGCATAGTTTTAAAACTTGTTAAGGAGCTAGGGAGCGTGGAAGAAGTGGGGAAGCTTTTAAATAAAGAATCTGGTCTTAAGGGACTCACTTCGTTTACTGATTTTAGGGATATTTTAAAAGCTAAGGAAGATGGCGATGAAAACGCGAAATTAGCTTTTGATATATTTATTTATCGAATCAAGAAATATATTGGTTCGTATATGGCGATACTAGGCGAGATTCATGCAATTGCCTTTACGGGGGCGATTGGAGCAGGTCAAGAAATAACAAGAGAAACTATTATTAGTGATGGACTGAAAGCTCTTAGAGACATTCCTATTTTTTCCGTTAAGACTGGCGAAGACATTCAAATTGCCCGAGAAGTGCGAAATCTGCTTTTATAACACAGAACAAGACAATGCGATATTCTTGGAAAATTGGTGGTCCAGCAGGCTACGGCATAAAAAGTGCTGGAGCTACTTTTACTAAGGCTTTTTTAAAGAAAGGTCTTAACGTTTTCTATTACTCAGAGTATCCATCGCTTATTCGGGGCGGACATAATACTGTTCAAGTAGATATTTCAAACGAAAAAATTCGTTCATCGTCAGAAAAAATTAGTTTTCTGGTAGCGCTTGATGATCTAACGATAAAAATGGACAAAGATTATCTAGGAAAAGATGGCATTTTAATATATGACGAAAATGCAATTAAGAATACAAAAGCACTTCCCAAAAAAGGGGCCTACGGAGTGCCCTTTTCAGATATTGCCAAAGAGTCGGGCAATCTTGTGCTTCGCAATACAGTTGCCCTTGGTGCTTCATTCGCATTTTTTGGTTGCAGGATAAAAGAACTAGAGCATGCACTGGAATTAACCTTTGGTAAGAAATGCGAGGAGCTTATTGCTGAAAACATAAAAGCAGCTAGGGCTGGTTACGATTATGCTAAAAAAACCTTTGAACTTGACCCAGTTGAATTCTTTGACGCACTTCGCCCTTCAAAAGGCAAGAAAGTGATAACGGGGAATGAAGCAACTGCTATGGGCGCTGTTGTGGGAGGATTAAAGTTTCTTGCAGCGTATCCTATGACCCCATCGACTGCTATTTTGCAATACTTAGCTGGACATCAAAGAGATTATGATTTACTTGTTCACCAGGGAGAGGATGAAATTGGTGTGATTCATGAGGCCCTTGGAGCTTCGTTTGCTGGCGCAAGATCAATGGTTACCACTTCAGGGGGCGGCTTTGCTCTTATGAACGAAGGCTATTCTCTCTCAGGCATGACAGAAATTCCGCTAGTTATTGCCGAAGTTATGCGACCAGCACCAGCGAGCGGTCTTCCTACGTGGACAGATCAAGGAGATCTTTCGTATGTGATTCATGGTGGTCATGGTGACTTCCCTAAAGCTGTCTTGGCGCCGGGTGACCCTGAAGAGGCATATGAACTTATCCAAGAAGCCTTAAACATCGCAGAGCGTTATCAAATGCCAGTTGTATTTTTGAGTGACAAATTTGTCGGAGAAAGCAAATACACAATTTTAAGTGCAAACTTAAGAGAAATTAAAATAAAAATAGATAGAGGCGAAATTGTTACGAAAACAGGCAAAGGTTATAAAAGATATTTAAATACTAGAAGTGGTATTTCTCCAAGAGCCCTTCCTGGCACAGAAGGCGGAGAGCATGTTGCCAACAGTGACGAACACAATCCTTATGGTTTTTCTGTGGAAGGATTTGATAAAGACAGAACGCTTCAGATGAACAAGCGTGCAAGAAAGATAACTGCACTTAAAAAAGAAATGAAGTTACCAAAGGTTTTTGGTCCAAAAGACGCAGACATTAGTCTGGTTAGCTGGGGATCAAATAAGGGTCCGATTATCGACGCCCTTGAGTCTGTCGATTATAAAATTGGAAAAGGGAGACAGCCGGTTAACTATATTCATTTTACTCACCTCTTTCCGTTACCCGCTGGAGTAGAAAAAATATTAAGACAGGCTAATAGATTAATTCTTCTTGAATGCAATCAATCAGCTCAGTTTGGAAAGCTTCTGGCCCAGGAATTTGGTATAAAAATAAAGGAACAGATTCTCAAGTATGATTCTCGTCCATTCTGGCCGGAAGAAATTGTTCGGTATTTTAATATTTCAAAAATAGATAAAACACTAAAATCATTATGGAAGAAAAAGGAAAGCTAAAACCAGAAGATTTCAACACAACTAATCAACCAACCTGGTGTCCGGGTTGCGGGGATTTTTCTATTTGGCAGGCGATAAAAGTTGCGCTAGCAGAACTTGAAATTGAGCCACATAACTCTATTGTTACTTATGGAGTTGGTTGTGCTAGTAACATGAACAACAATATTAAGACCTACGGCTTTCACTCTCTTCATGGTCGCGCTCTTCCTGTCGCTGTTGGCGCTAAATTGGCCAATCACAAGTTAACGGTTCTAACAATTTCTGGCGACGGTGATACTTACGGAGAAGGAGCAAATCATCTCATTCACACAGCTAGGTATAATTCAGATATCACTTGTATCGTTTGTAATAATCATTCATATTCTCTAACAACTGGACAAGCTTCCCCTACGTCAAAAAAAGGTTACAAAACAAAAACAACTCCTTGGGGAGAAGTTAAGCAGCCGATTAACCCTCTTTCACTTGTTATTTCAGCGGGTGCAAGTTTTGTAGCAAGGGGTTTCGCTGGTGATCTGGAGCATTTAAAAGAGCTTATTAAGGCTGGAATAAAACATAAGGGTTTTTCGCATATTGATGTGATGCAGCAATGTATTACATTTAACAAAAATCAGACATTGGGCTATTTTAGAAAAAAAGTTTATAAACTAGAAGAAGAAAAAGGTTATGATTTCAAAAACAAGTTATTGGCACTTGAGAAAGCGGAAGAGACAACAAAGATTCCTCTTGGGATTTTCTACAAAAAATCCCGCCCTACCTACGAGTCTACCTTTCCGCAATTAGAAAAGGAGGCGCTGGTTGAAAAACCAGTGGGAAATGTAAAATTCAGCGATTTGAAGTGATGACTTTGACGAGAGAGTAAGAACCTCGCTTTTAGCGAGAACCTTGGGTTCAAGTATTGAAAACAATACTTTCTCAAGTAAGAACCTCACGTCGGGAAGAACCTTGACGGGGGATTAAGAACCCCTCCGGCGAGCCGGAGAGAACCTTGGGTTCAAGTATTGAAAACAATACTTTCTCAATTAAGGACCTCGCTTTTAGCGAGAACCTTGACGGAAGAATAGTCGCAAAATAAAAAAAACAACCCTCACTGGGTTGTTTTGTATTACTAAAGCTGGCCTATGTCAGCTTTCTGTCGGTTGACAGACTTTTCCCAAATTGCAACACAAGCTCAGTCAATATAATAACAAGGAATGCAGGAAGAGCTATGCCAAAGAATGGAGATGCGTAAACTATTTGTCTAGATAGCCAGGAAAATTCTTCTTCTTTCCAATCCAGACCAAAACACCATGTAACGCCCATCGTAAAATTGATAGCTAACCATGCAATAGTCCAAAGCAGACCAAATCCAATGCTAAAACTTAGTGCAATTATAACAATGGCAGCCAGCAAATGTTCAATAGAGAGTAAAGCGGCACTTTTTTTTTCAGATAGAGCGAACATATAAATCACCTCCAGTGATTAACTGTATCCTATCACGCTTAATTCAAAAAGTCAAGAGTTAGGCCGGTTAATTTTTAATTCATTCAGCATGTCGGCTATTAAAGCTCCGCCTGCATATCGTCTAATGCTTGGGGCCGTTGCGGTTCTTCTTTTATGTGCTGCGACTCTTTTTTCATCTCTTTTTTCTTGTAGCTTCTGAAATCTTTTTATAACCAAATCATATCCTTCTCCATTCCTTTCAAGAGATTTTTTTACATTTGAGATCGTGCTTTTACCAACACCAAGCTTTTGAATAATTTCATCAAATGCAGATTTCTTTTTTAGCAATATAGCAACCTGAATACGACGATATAGCATGGCTATTTCGTCTGGCGTCAATAGGTCTCGAGCGAAAAATCTGACATCCCCTCTAGTTTTTAGCAAACTCAAAACGTCGTAAAATTCACTAATAATTTTTATCCTGTATGCCTCACTAACATTATTTATATTGAATCGCATATATTTGTTTATGTCTATTAACAACTTTTCAAGCTATATTATTATAATCTAAATCTAAGAATAGTACCATGTATCGATATATCGATACATCAGTATGTATGAATATGGGAGGAGTGAATAAGAAGTGAAGAGGTGAGATTATAGGGCTCTGAAATGGTATTGTGTGTGAAGATGTGAGATTGTAAGGCCCTAAAAGGACATTAGCTAAAACTTGCTTGCCCGTGAATTAAGAACTAGAGGGAGGGATAGTTAGAGATGACAAAACAAGGAGGATGAGGTTGGGGATAATGAAACTGGGGGACAAGTAGAGAATGAGGTATAATGGAAGAAAGATGTTAAAAAATACATGGGAAATAGTGCTTCTGAAATTTTAATTTACTGGAGCTATCTGATTATTTCACTCGGACTCATTTTGAGTCCATTTTTTATTCTTTGGAAAAAGAAACTTATTAAATGGCGCTGGATATTTTCAGCTTACTTTCTAAGTATTGCGATTTTTGCTGGAATATTTTGTCTAGACAATTGGTACGATCGCTATTTATACAACAATGTCTATAATTCAGGGTGGTTAATGGAGGTTATGTTAGAGGGTTTTTTTGCAATATCATTATTGTTTATGCTTTTTCTTGCCATTTCTCCATTTCTTATAACAAAATTAAAATACAAAAAATTTAGCATTAAAAGAGTAGTATTGTCGTTAGTTATTAGCTCGCTGATAGGAGGAGCTTTATTTGGCGGATCATTGTATTATATGGGCTGGGCCATGACACAGGCAGGCTGGCTCTATTTCTAATGAAAAAAATAAAGACAGTTTTAATAATTGCCCTTATAATGGTGGGCAATTTTTGTTTTATCAGAATCAACAAGGCCCAGGCTCAAAACCCTGTTATTGTCGTGCCGGGAATGGTTGCGTCTTGGAACTGGGACGCGATGATGGGAGACGTCTTTGGCGATTCTTGGGGATTTTTCCCTGGAGTTAATCATTACAATACGCTAACAGAGACCTTAGAGGGCGAGGGATTTGATGTTTATGTGGCTTTTTACGATTGGCGGAAACCAATTGGCGACAATTCTTTTG
>Ga0222658_1000907_pt1 | contig 14229 bp, 12 predicted proteins | sample AntAcemetagen476_FD_179830 | JGI IMG/M metagenome (GOLD analysis project Ga0222658, IMG submission 179830) | Saline water microbial communities from Ace Lake, Antarctica - #476 | ecosystem: Environmental > Aquatic > Non-marine Saline and Alkaline > Saline | place: Antarctica: Ace Lake... | reverse complement strand
TTCAAAATAATATGTATTAGATTGCTTCTGTGCGCGTTCCATAAATACACACCCTGGTTCTCCTGAAGCATGTGCTGATTCTGTAATAAGATTCCAAAGATAACTTGCTTTTATGGTTTTAAATACTGCTCCTTCCCATTTAAGCTCCCAGTCTTCGTCATTTTTAACTGCTTCCATAAAAGCATCTGAAACTCCAACAGAAAGATTTGCATTTGTAATTTGACCCATTGTTTTCTTAACTGTAATAAATTCCTCAATATCAGGATGGTCGTCATTAAGCATTAACATTAAAGCGCCTCTTCGAGAGCCGCCTTGTATAATTAATCCTGTAGCAAAAGAATATAACGCGCCAAATGAAACAGAGCCAGATGCTTTTCCATTAACTCCTCTAACGCGCGCGCCTCTTGGTCTTAGGGATGATAGATTAACACCAGCTCCTCCTCCGCGAGCCATAATCTCAACCATATTCTTAACCGAATCCATAATTCCATCTCTTGAATCATCAGGAGATGGCAAAACATAACAATTATAATATGTTACATCATCTTCCGATCCTGCACCTGTAAGAATTCTTCCACCTGGAACATATTTAAAATCATATAATGCTCCATAAAACTTTTCTTCCCAATCTCTTTGTGCCTCAGGTGTTGTTTCTACTAATGAGATTGCATGCGCAACTCTTTTCCACATCTCTTCTGGTGTATGCTCAAGCTGATCCCCTTGTTTGTCTTTAAGAGAATATCTATCATTAAACACTTTTAAAGAAAGCCCTTCTAATTTACGGCCATGTGTTTGATTATTATCTTCCGTTGAATTCATAACTACTTTTTTATAATAGCCATTAATTGATTCGACTTCTTTAAGGCCTGTTTTGGGACCATCTTGAGTTTGCATAGTTGTTGTTTTTTGTTTTTGATCCATATTGGATTTTTACAATGCAAACTTGAGCATTGTGAATATTAATTTAGCGCATAACACCATATCTTGTGCTTGCACTGTAAATTATACCACCACATATTGTGTTTGTGAAATATGCTAGATTAGCCAAAAGCACTTCTTTGTGTGGATAACTAAAAATTATTTTCCTCCTTGCCACTCAATCTCACTTTCACCTGCCTCCATATTAAGATATCTAGCTAAAATATAAAAATAATCAGAAGTTCGATTCAAATATCTTAATATATCTTCGCTAACTGGCTCTGATTCATTGGCTACTACAAGACTTCGTTCGGTTCGACGAACCAAAGACCTAATCCAAAACGACATAGCAGCGCATGAAGCGCCCCCGGGCAATATAAATTTCCTTTGTGGCTCTAAAAGCACTTCTAGTTCTTGTATTCGCTTCTCAATGTGTCTTAATTCTTCACTCTGTATCCTTGGAATATATTCTTGCGCTTCTTTTGGAGCGTCTGGGGCCAGTGATAACTCTGAGCCAATAGTAAAAAGCGCGTTTTGAATTAATTTTAAATCAACCAAAACAGCATCTGCTAAATCTGTACGGGCACAAAGCAAACCAATAGAAGAATTCAATTCATCAACACATCCAATTGCATTAATTCTTACATCAGATTTAGAAATTCTTCCACCCCCAAAACGGCCCGTATCCCCCCGGTCTCCTGTTTTTGTTACAATACTCATATATCTATACTGTTTATTAAAATCCTAGGGCAACATCAATTCTTTGCCCAAATTCCAAAATCTAGAATCTTGGTGTTGTTTTGACAACCAATACCACCATTCTACCCCCCATAGATATATTTCGTCAAATCCTGTTCTTTTTGCATATTCAATTGTTGTTTGTGCTCGAGCAAAACTCATGCTATTAAATTGCTCTTTTAGCGTCATACTCTGTAATGGCTCTAATGCCCATGGTTCAAGTTGAAGTTCGGACAAAAATACTTCTTTTACATTTTTATTTATTGCTTGAACTAGCTTTGTTTTTTTCTGGTAGAACCCTGGACGCATTGGATAATAAAATCTTCCAAATGTAGGGTTCTCTGTTACTCTGTATAAACTTACCCCAAGCTTATCAACTTCCGCAGAAAAAGAAAGCCAACTAGAAAGCTCTCCTGAATCAGTTGAAGTAATTGGCCTTGAATCTAAAGATCTAACAAGCTCTACTTCTTTTTTAAATAAATCCTTACTAGGTACATCTAGGTGGCACTCTCCAAAAGGAAAACCAGGCTCATTCTCTACTTGCCATGCAATGATATTTTCATAATGTTTAAAATGCTCCACACTATCTCTTAAAAATTGCAAAGTCATTTCATCAATATGTTCTTGTTTATATTCATAAATCCATTGAGGATCATGACATTCTGGCCAACGAAATAATTTACGCCCAACTGCAAGCAATATTTTAGCATCACGTTTTTGAGCTTCTTCAATCATCCAATCAACACTTGAAAAATCATATTTTCCATGCTCAGATTCAACGATATTCCATGGAACTGCCAATCTAAAATTCTTAACTTTCATATTATCTAGAAGCGCAAGATATACTTGTGTCCAATCTAATCCTAAATCAGTTGCTTGTTTTGGAAAAAAAGTAACACCCCAGGTAATTTCACCTGAATTTTCTACACCCTCGCCGGACATAAACCAAATCGCAGTCGCGACGATTATGGCGACGATTAAAGTTAGTGTTATTTTTAATGTTCTTTTTATAATTTTATGCATATTTACTAATTGTCATCCCGACCGAAGTGACTGCCTGTAATCAGACAGGAACGGAGTGGAGGGATCCCTTGATTGGCACAATTAATTCTGATAAAAAAGGGATTCCTCCACTTCACTCACAGTTGAGTACAACTATTCGTTTCGGTCGGAATGACAAAACCCACCCAAATTCTTAACTCTTATCTTTCTACGTCTCCACGAACCAACTCAGTGATAATAAGTGTCAAAATAGTACCAACAATCATAACTCCCATAAAAATACCCCAATCATGTAAAATTTGGGCATCTAACCATTTTCCCCACCATTGAGGAGAAATAATTAACAAAGACATAATTGTTGCAAAATAATAATCATCAGGAAATGGCCCAATCCACTTCTTATGCCACCACACATCTTTTTTAGGTCGCTTTTTCCACACCCCATAATAAGGATTTATAATTATCCAAAGATAATCCCATACTGCGCTAAATAAAAAGAAAATAGCAATTACCCATGCTTGCCCATTTAAAGACCAAGCTGTTCCTGTAAAAAATGGATAATGTAAAAATAAAAATACCATACCAAAAACGCCAATATGATAACCAGTGAGCTCTTTACCGCTCATGATTACGCGATACAATCGCGCATACCATTTGTCTCCCGGCTTCCATGTTGGTAATTTGCTTGCCCATCCATTTTTACCTTCTATTTGCACCTCTAAAAAAGCAAGCATTAAAGCGACTATGAAAAGATATATTGATTGATATAGCATATTGTTTGGTTATTTAAAATTTATACTAAAAAGCAATTAACCCTATTCCCACTGATATTAAAATTATAGCAAAAATCTTTTGCACCAAAACTCTTCCGGTAATCTTTTCGGACATAATTTTTGGAAATCTCTTGGCAATAAGAACAATCATAATCATCAAAAATACATATTGCACACCTTGCATTGCATTAACAAGCGATACAGACCCAAGTGATATTGCGTAATTAATTAAGACAAATCCAAGGGCTCCTGCAATTTGCCCTGTAAAAAATAATGCAGCAGTACTGCCTTGATTCTTCTGTTTTGGTTGATGCAAAATACCACGCCTAGCAGATGGAATTAATAAAAATGACATTGCCATCAAAAATCCACCCATTCTAGACCAAACAAATCCATTTACAAATTCTAATTCTATGTATACTTGTTTGGTTATAACATAAGATATTGCAAACATTAAAGCCGCAATTACAGCATACACATATCCTTTTTTGGATCCTTTGCCTTTTTTCTCTATTGTGATTAAAACACTACCAATTACAAGAACAACAAATGCTAAAATTTCGGCAGTGCCTAATCTTTCTGCTAAAAAAAAATAAGCAAGAATAAAAGTAAATGCAGGAACAAATCCTCCAGTTAAAGGTATGACACGCGAGGCCTCGTTTTCTTTTAAACCTGCAAAGAAAAATACTAGAGCGATTATAAACGTAGCTCCTGCAACCAAAGCTCGGACAATTTCAACCCAAGCAGGGACACTAAAACCGAATGGTATTAAAACTAACCCAAGAATTCCCAAAGCACCAATAAAAAATGCATAAACAAAAGGAGAAGGAATCTTCTTTGTTAAAAGAAACTTATCCATTAGGAATGCAAGCGCATTTAGAAAATGTCCAGCTAATACAATTATTATCCAATTCATATTATTATAGTGTCATTGCGAGCGAGGCTACTGCCGAGCGCGGCAATCCCGCGACCATCACACAATGTGCTGATGACGGGATTGCTTCGTCGTGAGTACACTTCCTCGCAATGACAACTAATTTTTAAAAACTACATTTCTAATATTAGCGACTCCGTCGCGCGGTGCCTCCAAATACCCCTGCAAAGCGCCTTCGGCTAGCCAGCCATTGTTAAGATAGTCCATAATCCATTCATGAGTATATTTTGGATTTTCTTGCTCAATTCCAGCACCAATAACTCCAAGCCAATATTTGTTAAAAAATTCTTGGGAACCGATTGGTGGAGCAATAATAATAGGCACGCCTAAAGCCGAATAAAATGAAAGCTCGCTTGGTTTTGTCCAAAGTACATCTGTTTCGCGGATTGCTAAATTAAATTTATGAAAATACTCTTCTTTTGTTTGCGAAGAAATAATTTTAACTCCATTACCAACAAAATTTTCTAAACCTAATTTTTTAATATGTCTTTTGAAAAAATCCTCAACATCATTATGTATTCCAGCAACTAAATACATTCCAATCTTTCCTGTTTTAATATGTACAGATAATGATTTTAAAACCTGAGCTGCTAATTTTCTTTGCGCGCCAGCGCCTCCAATTGCAAACATAATCCAAACTCTTTCATTTTCAGAATCTACATACACAGGCTTTTTTCCTAAAAACTGCTCTAAAGTATCTCCATAATTTTTATGGAATACTTGTGTTGGGTCAAGAACTCTTAATCTACGCCATAAATCCTGCTTTAATATCTCCTCTTTATCTCCAATAATATCCTGTGGCAAAGGGAACCCTGTAAAAGTAATTTTTTCTTTTGGCACTCCATATAAACGCAACCTTTCTACTACTCTTTGTGTTGGAGCAAGATAATGTATTCTGCTTCCCCTAGTATCCATTGGCGCCCATGCCCTACTAATATCTGCATCTGTTACAACACAATATATTTCACCTGGATATTCCCAAACTTCTGCCATGAATGCTGGAATAAAAAATGTTGTGATAAATGGGCAAGGATCTTTTCCTAATTTCTCAATCAAATGTTTTCCCCACTGCTTTTTCTTTATTATCCTGTATGTCTGCTTTAATTGCATTGATGGACGCGTTAAATTTCTGCGCGGATAGAATGGGTCTATTGATTGAAAAGAATCAAATATTTTCCATACAATTGGCCCGATTATTGGAACATTTTTAAAACGCGAAAAAGCCTCATAAGCTGCTCTTGAGGATTTCCAAATCTTCCTGTCTTTTTCAGGAATGCCTTTATAATTATTTGCATTGATTATGTTCTGATGATCCAATCCTTTTAAAGGATATGCAGCTCTCTGATGTCCATATCCCATGTCCACAGAAACTATCCATGCTTTATTTTGTTTTTGTTTTGGCATAATAATATTATACCATATTCTCCTATTTTAACCCAAAAATTCAATGGCTCAATGGGGTTGAGCCATTGAATTTTTGATAAAAAAAAGCGCCACATCTCCCCGCAAGGAAATGAGCGCTCAATGAACGTTTCGATTCAGTCATTTATGCTGAACCGATATATTGATATCGTCTCAATTGTTTCGCCGGACGATGAATTTGATCCTGTCGAACGGCCTGCTGTGCCCAGGAAGCTGCTTGATTGTTACACGCCCATCACGCAGATCAGCGAGGTGGGAGTCAAAATACACATCTCGCACCTCACCAGTGGCATCCAGCGGAAGCAGGTCTGGATCCCAGACCAACGTCGCCGATGTGTTATTGATGCCGGTCCGTATGAAGTTTGGATCGGAACTCTCCGTGTCCGACAATCCAAACTGAATCTCGACGACAAACACCATATCGATGGAATTCATCCCACGAATGTCGCGAGCCACCCTATCGCCCTCCAGGATAATCGCGAAATCCCTCAATTCGGATGGTGTTGGCGGTGGGTAGCCAACATCGTACCGAATGCCTATGCGCTCGACATACGACGGCGGAAGTTCGTCATACCCGTCAGTAGCTCCGGGATACTGACCAATAACTTTCCCAGAACTATCGAGAGACATTTCCAGGATATAGATGGGCATCTCCCAGCCGTCGGCTATCACCGTCGAAAACCGACGAACGTTCTCGTCATAGACAGTGGCCTCAATCTGAAAAGAAGCCCGGGAAACGGTAGTGGCTTCCTTTGCACGGAAAACTACAACCGCAAGGACACCGTCCTGGCTAACCCCGTCCTGAGATAGAGCCACCATCTTCAGGGTTCCCATATCCTTCAGATGTCCAGTGATACCGCCGGGCCAGTCTTCTCGACTCACGCCAGCGAAACTAAGGATGTCAGAATCGAAATTTACCTCCAGATTCCACGTCAGTGCCGTACGCCCAGCTAATCCGTTAATCTGAATTGGAACATGTACCAAGTCACCGACTTCGGCCTTCATGAACATCTGAGATATAGACACCGTAATCTCCTCGGTGCCTGCGACCTGGTAAGCGCTAACCGTCAACTTGCCGGCCCGCTCCTCGGGATGGCTCGTGATCTGGGACTTGATCTGCCCCCAGCCCGTATTTTGGGCTGCGGCGCGAACATCGCTGGCTACAAAAACAACCAGCATAATAACGAAACACATAAATCCATGCATCCTAGCCCTCCTGGGGAATTAATCGAGAGTGAGTCTCTTAATTTCTCTCTCGTTATGAAACAGCGTTGTTTCTTTTTGTCCCCAATTAGTACCATAAAAAAATAATCTTGTCAAATAAATGACAAAATTATTGGCTAATATTAGCTAAATTTTAACTTAAATCATCAAAAATCCCCTATTTTATAATCCTATCCCACAATACAATCCCACTAAATACTGCAAAAAATGCGATTTCAGCCAATATTATAAGCTTTCTCCATAACTTAGGCCTAAACTCCTTTTCAAGCTCTCTATGGTTCAAAATATACGTCAGGATTAGATGCACAAGCATGGCAAAAGCATTAATTACAGCCCCTAAAACAATCAAAGCCCTGGGCTCATTGAATCCTAATAACATAACGATTATGCCAAATGTAATAAACAACCATAATGTAAAATAAAACATTTTTGACATGTTGTAGTTCTTTCCAGATGACTCATACCTTATAGCTATATTCTCAACAATCATCCTAGAACAAGATTCAAAAACTCCAATTTGGGTTGAAAGCAACATTACTCCTCCAATAAGCAAAAATATAATTCCAACAATCGGCGCAATAGATGAACTTATTACACTTCCTTCAAGTAAAATAAAATCAATTCCTTCGGCAACACCAGCTCCTTTATGTGCTGTTATGAATGCTAAAAACGCAAGCATTGTCATTGTAAATGCTCCAGTAAACCAAAACACTAAAGCATGCTCTATGTTTACTCTTCTCCACCATATTTTAAAATTCGCAATATTAGATTCATTCATTTCAAATTTAACTTGAGATTCAACGCTTACCTTTGCATGGGATTTTCCTGTAACAATACTTTTAATTTTTCCAGCAAACTTTCCCATTCCATATCCTTTATCTTTAATATATAAAGATTGAGATAAGTTTAAGTTTCCACCAGCTCCAGCATATGCAAAAGCAGAAAGAAATACTGCTAAAGCAATTCCTTCGGGAACTAAAGTATATCCATCTCCTTTTCCGACCAAGCCTTGCCCAAGAGCAGACCAATCAGCTGATTTTGCAAGTATGATCGTAATTACAGTAATTAATGGAACACTAATTAAAATAATCCATTTTTGAAATGTTTCAACAATTTTATACAAAGACGGTCCAAGCGTAAATAAAAGTCCAGTTGCGATTAACAAACCTATAGCAATATAATGAGTATTTGATTCAATGCCAAATACTTTCCCAATCAAGACTGCGCTTGCTGCACTCATTCCTGGCCAAGCAAATCCTAAAAACGAAGTTATAATAAACCAATACGGCAAACCTTTCCACATACGATTGAATCCCACAAAAACACTCTCCCCTTTTACTAAAGCATATCGCTCTATTTCCATATTCATAAAAAACTGAAATGTAACTCCAAGAACTGCAGCCCAAATAATACCCATTCCATAATTAGATGTCAGATAAGGCCAAAGTACAATCTCTCCACTACCAAGACCAAGGCCAATTAAAATAAAACTAGGCCCAATTAGGTATCGCAGTTTTGGAGCTTTTGGAAATGGTTTTGTTTGTATTTTAGACATTTTATTTTAAAAGACGACGAGTAATCACTTTATATTCCTCAACATTAGGCTGATTAAATGCATTCACATCTAACAACTTAGCCAACAACATTGTTTCTATCATTTTAAACTGCAAGAAAGCTCCTATTTCCTCTTCGCTCAATTTATCTAAAATTACTTCAACGAAAGGTAAATCACGATTTTTGTAGGATTCTTTTGTTCCTTTGTAGATTGCATCCATAACCTGTTGCACACTCTTTTTTTCTAATTCAGGCACAATATCATCTAACTGTGAATCAATTGCAGGAATTTTTATATCGCCAGTATCTTTAACTGAAACAAAAGTAGTAAAAATATTTTTAGGCCCAGATAAATATAATTGAACAGTTGAATGCAAATCAGTTGAACCAATTGAAACAATCGGCATAATTCCTTTACCACCCTTACCAAGCGACTCTCCTGTTACCTGTCTAAACCACTTACCTATCCTTTCTAAATCTTGATCAAATAAAAACAAATTATGCATTGGAATATCTCTTTGATTTGCGCGATAAACAGCAGTTGCACTTTGCAAAGCTGGGTTTGATTCCACATCTAGCTCTAGACATTTAGTTAGCATCTTGGATGCACCCTTATGAAGTTTACGGATGTCACAGCCTGCCATTGCAAGCGGAAAAATTCCAACCGGACAAAACACACTGTATCTTCCGCTTACTGTTTTTGGGTTTGGTAGAATATCAATATCGTATTCATCTGCCCAATCTTCGAGCTTAGACCCTGGCTGTGTTGTTACAACAATATGCTTAGACCAATCCTCAGTAATCTTCTGTAACTCTTTAAGAAGAATTTTTCCATTCATCACTGTCTCATTAGTGCTACCTGACTTGCTTATAATATTTAGCAAAACAGTATTTCCATCTTTGAATACCTGCTTCATCCTTGCAACTGCCTCGTTTAGAGTTCTCACATGCGCTGTATCAAAATAGCTTAATCTGACGCCTTTTGGGCGAATAGCATCCTCAACTGCCCATGTTCCAAGATTAGAACCCCCTATCCCAATCACCATTACTTCTTTTAAGTTTTTTGATTGCCTGTCTCGCGCAAGTTTAAGAACCTGCGCACGCATCTTATTGTCATCTGCAAGATACAACATTGATTCATCCATTCCATATTCTTCATCTTGAGCAGCTTTTTTAAGAGTATTAAAATATGGCTCAAGTTTTTTAGATATGAGTGTGATATCGCGCCTCTCTATATTTGATGTTTCTTTATAATTAAATTTCATAATATATCTATATTATACCATAAAAAATAAAAGAACCCCCAATTATGGAGGTTCTTTTATTGAACTATCAAAATCAATTAAAGTACTGCTTCTTTTGCTGCTTTAGCAACACGGAATTTAACAACTGTTTTTGCAGGAATATGAATTTCTTCTCCAGTTGCAGGGTTGCGTCCCATGCGAGCCGCTCTGTCAACTTTTACAAGCTTACCAATACCTGGAAGAATAAACTCGCCATTTGTCTTTACTTCGTCTAATGCGAGCGCAGCTAGCATATCCATGAATTCGCCAGCTTCCTTTTTGCCCAAGCCGCTTTTTTCTGCGATTGCAGCAATTGTCTGTGTCTTCGTAAGTTTTGCCATATAAATTTTCTCCTGCTTATTATTAAATATTACTAACTAAATTTAGCAAAAATAGGGATAAATGCAAGTGGATAATGCTATTTCCTAATCTTTTTGATGATAAACTCATTATCCTTATCCTCTATCTCATAGCCCTTATTGGCTAACTTTAGCCGAATATCATCTGCTTTATCAAACTCTTTTGCATTACGATACTCCCAGCGTTCATCAGCTAATTTCTTAATTTCTTTAGGGATTGTGGCTTGTTCTTTTGATAATTTATGCGCTTGAGCAATTAAATCCAAACCAAGCACTTTATCAAAATCTTTTATAATCTCAAGCTTTCTTTTTGACGAAAACTCAGAATCTTTTACCAAATCCCAAACAACTGCCAAGGCCTGAGGCATGTCTATGTCATCAGATATATAATCACAAAACTGTTGTTCGTAATCAGATACTTCATCTTGATTAGGTTTTTCTTTCTCTATGTTGACGATTAATTCAATCAAATTTTCATAAGCATTCCTAGCCTGCTCTAAATTGTCCCACGAAAATTTAAGCGGAGACCTATAGTGTGCTGTTAAACATAAATATCGATACACAAGAGGGTCAAATCCTTTGTCAATTACTGTCTGCAAAGTAATAAAATCTCCAGTAGATTTTGCCATTTTCCCTTTTTCTAAAACAAGATGCCTTGTGTGAATCCAAATATTTGCAAGATCTTTTCCTGTGCCTGCTTTGGACTGAGCTATCTCATTCTCGTGATGCGTGCCAATATGATCTTCTCCGCCTGAGTGTATATCAAATGGTTGTCCAAGATATTTTGCAGAAATCGCACTACATTCAATATGCCAACCAGGAAACCCATCTCCCCAAGAAGAAGGCCAATGCATAACATGATTTTTGTGTTTGCCCACTCTCTTCATCCAAAGAGCAAAATCAGCGCAATTCTTTTTTTCTTTATCCTCAACAACCTCATCCCTAGAACAAGACAATTTTTCTTCTAAAGATTGTCCTGAGAGTTTTCCGTAATTTTTAAACTTTGAAACATCAAAATATAAAGCTTTTTCTGTTTCATAGCTATATCCATTTTTTACAATTTGTTCTATAAGCTTTATTTGATCTTTAATGGTATCGGTAGCACGAACAACTTTGGATGGTTTTTTTATATTTAGATTATTAGCATCTTTAAAAAATTCTTTCTCATAAAATTTTGCAATTTCCCAAACTGTTTTACCTTCCCTCTTAGCACCTTTTTCAAGTTTATCTTCTCCTTGATCAGCATCAGAAGTTAAATGTCCAACATCAGTTATATTCATCACATGCTTAACTTTATGTCCGGTAAATTCCAAAGACCTACTTAATACGTCTGTAAAAATATATGTTCTTAAGTTTCCAATATGCGCATAATTATATACTGTTGGCCCACACGAATAAAAACCAACCCGATTTTTCTTGATTGGTTCCAAAGTTTCTTTTTTTCTAGTTAAAGTATTATATAATTTCATATTGTCTTGTAGAGACGAGGCATTGCCTCGTCTCTACAAGACAATCAAAAAACCTACTAAAATATTAGCAGGTTTTTTGCGTTTTTACAACGAAATTTCAATTATACTGCTGGCTCTACTGGAGTTTCTTCAGCAGGTGCTTCTGCTGGTGCTTCTGCTGGAGCTTCTACAGGAGCTTCTACAGGTGCTGCTGCTGGAGCTTCTGTTGCAGGTGCTGCTGGATCAGCTACAGGTGTTGCTGGATCAGCTGCAGGTGTTGTGTCTTCTTGCATAATATTTTTTACGTTTACTTATAAAAGAACCCGAACAAGTAAATTTAATTGTCCAGATTCTGACAACAATAGTATAGCAAATCTATACTGTATGTCAATAAAAATTATCCTTTATTCACAAACAATGTTTGTGTTGGATATGCAAATTCTATCTTTTCCTCTTCAAACCGCTTATAGATAGCCAAATTTGCACTTTCCTTCTTATCCATGTAATCAACATAATCAGATGAATTTACATAAAATACAATTTCAAAATTCAAACTAAAATCTCCATAAGTAGAAAAATGACATCTATCATAATCAACTCCATCTATTTTATCTACAATTTCTTTAATAATCTCAGATATTGATTCTAATTGTTCTGGTTTTGTGCCATACACAACCCCAAGCTGAAATAAAACCCTTCTGCGCTTCATCTTTTTAAAATTCTGAATGCGAGCGGTTGTTAATTCATTATTTGATACAACAAGTTCTTCTCCTTGCAGAGTTCTAATTCGTGTAGTTTTTAATCCTATTTTCTCAACTGTTCCGTTATCTGCTCCAATAACTATAAAGTCTCCTATCTTAAATGGCTTATCCACATAGATTGAAAACGAACTAAATACATCACCTAAAACATTTTGAAGAGCAAGAGCAATTGCTATTCCACCAATTCCGAGGGACGCAACCAAAGACGACACATTAATATCTAGATTAGACAAAATGAGTAAAATTCCAACAATCCACAAAACCACTTTTATAATAACCTTCATTGTGCGCATCATTGATTCGCTATGCTCATTTTCTTCTCCATCTTCCTCTGTGTTACGAGTATATATAGCTAATCCGTAATCTAAAAGTTTGGATACTGCACAAATCACTTCGTATGTAACAGTTATTATAAATAGGATCGAGACGGCTTTGCCAATAAGCTCGGGAAGCACAATTAACCTTATTCCAAAATACAAAGCAATTAAAAGATAAAAAGGCGGCTTTATATTTTGGAAGATATCTATAATTGTGTCATCTAACTTTGTTTTGCTTTTTTTAGATAAACGCTTAAGCCTCACAACTATAACTACTTGGAATAATTTTAAAATGATAAGCAACCCTAAAAACACAGCCCAAGCAATTAAATAATCATAGCCCGTATTTTGACCTAGTTGAATTTGTTTAAATTGTTCAATAAATATATCCATAGTATTTATATTATACTGCAGATATAACTTATTGCAAACAAAAAAGCCAACTTTTTAGAGTTGGCTTTTTCTTTAAAAAACATTATCTACTAGCCCCTGAATAAGTAATTGCCTGCATAATATTCCATTCTTCAGTAGTATTTGGAACATGTCCATAGATTCCTTTGAATATTTTAATTCCATTCTTCTCGCTATCTAAATTTCTGTTCTCTGCGCGCTGGCGTAATCCATAAGCCATTACTGTTACAGCTGCATTATCATTTGGGTTATCCATATTAGCGTCTCTCTTATAGATAAGCCTAAATTGAACCTTGGCAACTGCTTCCGATTGCTCACTTATTTGGCTTGGCCATCTGCCATTTGCAATTTTAATTGCATCTTCAAGCTCTGTTTCGGATTCCGGAAGCTTATTATATGCATTCTTATATGAATACATTACTGCTGCGCGCTCGCCAGCACCCAATCTTTTAGTATTGTCATCAACCCCATAGGTAATAAAATTATTTATTGTATCTTTTGTTGTGTCTGTAATGTTTTGAATTCCACTTGTTAAATTGCGTAAATATTTTATTTCGTTTGTTTGTTCTGTTATTGTATTACGTAATTGATTCATTTCAGACAAAATAGCATCAAGATTGTCCTCTTTTAGTAACTTAGCGCTATTTTTAATTTGATTAATCTGTGTAATAGAACCAGAATTAGTGGTAGTCCTAGGTAATTCTGCGACACTATCCGCAGATGAATCTGAAAAAATATTACTATCTTCATTTGATTCATCATTTTCATTGTAACCGTCAACTTCATCCATATTCTCTGTTTCTGTTGTCTCGTCAATAGAAGAATCATCCTCTTCTAATATATTTATATCCAACGCCTCAACGTCCCCAAATGATCCAAAAGTAAAAGTATAGTTTGTAGACTCTCTATTAACCCAAAGCGTTATATTATCCCCTCTTTGAGCTCCATCTTTTTCTGATGTATAAGAATCATCTCCATAAACAGCCATAGAGCCATATGCTCCAGAATGTGTTGTCTCGACAGATCCAACCAATAGATTATTTTCGCTAATTTTTGCCTGAACAATAGTACCAAGAGGAGCGGGT
>Ga0222658_1000906_pt1 | contig 14239 bp, 14 predicted proteins | sample AntAcemetagen476_FD_179830 | JGI IMG/M metagenome (GOLD analysis project Ga0222658, IMG submission 179830) | Saline water microbial communities from Ace Lake, Antarctica - #476 | ecosystem: Environmental > Aquatic > Non-marine Saline and Alkaline > Saline | place: Antarctica: Ace Lake... | reverse complement strand
CTCCCCCACTTCCCACCCCCAAACTCCCTCGCCTTCTGACTCACTCGTTTCCCATCATTCAAAAAACTCCTCAAAAAATTTTACAAATTTTTTTCAAACCCTTTTTCATTACCCAAAAAAGAATTTTGAATTCTTTTTTATTTAGACGACGTTAAAAATTTTCGCCGCGTACAAGCAGTACGTAAAAAAATTCTTTAACAAGTATAAATAAAAAAGAAACAAAATTCTACATCTTTTGAATGTAACCAGCCTTCGGCCTAAAAATCATAGATCCACTCTCTAATTTTATAATTGCTTCTTCTAATTCCAACTTATCCATTCTTCCCTCAAGCTCCGTCTCCAACTCTTCAATAGGAATCAACTTTCCAAACTTTTCCTCCAAGTCATTAATTTTCTTTCTAACAATATTTATCTTACTTCTTTGAGAAGCCGGAGTCTTACTAGAAATTCTATCTATATCAATCTGCCCAGTCTCATAATCATATCCAGCCTGAGTCAAATAATATTTCATCAAATTTATTGCAACATCCGCATCTTCCAAATCAACAGTTTCCGACAACCTTAATTTCGCAGCAGCCTCAGCCATTCTAATTATAGCTCCAAGCTGTCTAGCCGAAATAGGAATTGGCCTAAGTTCAGTATCTCCAGAAACCGGACGATTACGCAAGTCCACATAAAACTCTTTCATTCTTAAAACAGAATCATTTGTAAGTTTTGGCTTAATTTTCTTTTTAGCATAAGCAACATACTTACGAAACAAATCACGAGGAATAAGCATTTCTTTAGCCTCCCGCTGATGCTCTTCCAAAATATGAGTAGCAACTTTCTCATCATTAGTCTTACTAGGAATATCTCTCATTGTAAAAATAACATCAAAACGATTTATTAACGGAGGCGGCAAATCTATCTGTTGAGCAATTCCCTGATACGGATCAAAACGACCAAATTTAGGATTCGCTGCAGCCAAAACAGAAGTTTCAGCTCTCAAGGTTGCCTGAACATTAGCTTTCGAAATAGTAACCGACTGCTGCTCCATCGCCTCATGCATCGCCGACCTATCCTGTTCGTCCATTTTTTCCAACTCATCAATACAAACAAGGCCTTTATTCGCAAGAACCATTGCACCAGCTTCAAGACTCCACCCCTTCAAATACTCATCACGAACAACCGTAGCAGTCAATCCAGCCCCCGATGCGGACTTACCAACAACATAACGACCCTTCGGAGAAATACTAGCCATAAACCCTAAAATAACCGACTTTGCAACACCAGGATCCCCAATCATTAAAATATGCATATCTCCTCTATTTTTCGTTCCATCCGCCCTAACTTTCTGAACCCCTCCAAATAATTGCAAAACTAAAGATTCCTTAATCTCATCATATCCCCAAACACTCGGAGCAATGCTATCTTTCAAATTTTGAAAAACATTGGGATCCTGACTTAATTCCAAAATCTGTTTTTCATCTTCTTCACTTATATTCAAATCCTCAAAAGTTTCCTCCAATGGTATAATGTTATTTACCTCAATTGCCAACTCAAACCTTGTAGACATTCCCCCTGACTGCAAAGGAACAGGAACTTCTTTCAAAACACCTATAGCCAAAACCCTAGCACCCGGAGTAGTTTTCTCTTCCATATGAGGCTCAACTAAATCTTCCTTAACAAAAACATTTATTCTCTTCGGCTGCTCCCCCCCACTCAAAGCCTCCGGAGATTCCTCCAAAATTAACCTCTGAGTATCAACCATCTCCTTGCTCTTCAAAGTAAATCCACCACGACGACCACAACTACATCTTGAAGGTTCTCTAAATTTTTTCTCCATTTGTAAAACCGAAATAATAGTTCCACAACTAGGACACTCAAACCTTGCATTAACAACCTGTGGTCTAACATCCGAAGCCTGACGAATTATCCCCTCAATTAAAATTAACTCATCCAAATGTTTCGAACGAATATTTCTAATCTTAAGCCTATGTGCATCCGGTAAATTAAAAAGTCTAACTCTAACACCCTTCTCCGAAACCGGCAAACCAGATTCCTCAATAGCAAGCTCTATTAATCTTAAAACTTCCTCAGGAGCAGAAACAACCTCGTCAGCCAACTTATTTGAAAACTCCAAAAGCTGAACAAAATCAATAAAAATAACAGAATTCCCAGAACGCAAACTATTTCCCAACTCCTTCTTATGAAACTCAAAAAAATTCTTTGCCTCAATTATTATCTCTTCATTTCTAGCATTATTTTTATCCTTCTGTTCATCATTAGAAAAATCCTCAGAACCACTCGAACCCGAATCGCTCATTGCTCTTTCCATATCATCAATATCCATTTTAAATCACAATAAAAAAAAGCTAGTAATGTTTATAAGAATTTACGAAGGCTAATACATATTTTAGAAAACTACTTCTTATAATTCTTCAATGCTTGTTTAACATTTGCTAAAAGCTGCTTCATAGAATCTTCCAATTGCACCTTATTCTTTGTTCCTGTACAAACAAGTTTACCATTAGAAAATAAAAGGAAAGTTGCAGTGGGTTCAACTAACTTGTAAACAAGTCCTGGAAATTGCTCCGGCTCATATTCTGTATTCTCCATCTCCAATGCCAAAAAATTCAAATTAAGTTTCAAATTAATACTACCAGAAGCCACAATATTCTGAACCGTAACTTTTGGCTGAGTCGTAACAACAACATTAATTTTTTTCAACTGCTTTATTACAGCCTCGATAACTTGTCTAACCTGCGAAACAGATTTAGTTCCAGTACAAACAAGATTTCCCGAAGAAAAAACCAAAACCGCAGATTTCGGCTCCTTAACTCTTAAAACAAGTCCAGGAAAAGTCTCAGGATTATATTCAGTATTAGGTTGAGTTCTGGCAAGCTTTGTTAACGGAACAGGTTTTCCCAATGAAGCCGTCGCAACAATATTCTGTATCTTATAATTACTCTCAGATTTAGCTGCTACCATTACAATTTGATGGGGCATTTCCTTTATAAAGGTTTTTAAAGAAAAATTTTTACAAAAAATTAAAAACTTTTAAAAACTCTTAATTACTGTACATATTATGCCAGTAAAAAAAGCTACAAAAAAAAGAGTGACAAAGAAAAAAGTTACTCCAAAAATTTCTAAAAAAATTGTAAATAAAAAAACTACCAAAAAGAAAGTAGTTAAAAAAGTTACTCCAAAAATTTCTAAAAATACAAAAATACAAAAAGAAAGTCAAAGCAAAAAAAGATTTGCAAGAGCAACAAAAAGAAAAATAAAAATCGTATTAAATAACATACTATTCTTTTCTGTTGCAATGTTAATATTTTTACTTTTATATTCTGCCTCCGGAACACTTGTGTTTCAAAATTTATTTATGATTTTAACAATTTGCACTGGAGCAATAGTTATGGCATTCTTAATTGTACTATTAATATTTGTACTTCTAAGACTTATGAATAAATAAAAAGCAAATTTTTTATACTCTAATTTTTATCAAAACTTACGCCGCAGTAGCTCAGTTGGTAGAGTGTTACATTGGTAATGTAGAGGTCGTGAGTTCGAATCTCATCTGTGGCTTAAAAATATTCTAAAAAATATTCCATAAAACTTTATAAAACCACATTAGCCATAAATATAATGGAAAACAAAAAAGAAGAACCAAAATCAAGCATAGAAGAATTAAAACGAGATTATGAAAAGGCAACAAAAGTATACGACATGCCATCTTTTGACGAACTAAATATAAATTTTCAAATAGAAAAAATATCCGACATAGAAACAAACTTTTTACTTTTAGAAATACGAAGACATATCTCAGAAAAACTTTCAAGCTACCTAAAATTAGCAGAAACTCTAATTAATCCAACTTCAGCACAAATGATAGTTTACCACATGATAAAAACATTCACAACAAAAGATCAAGAAAACCTAAGAGAAATATACAAAAAACTTGCAAAACTAGAAATAAAAACAGTAGAATTAGATTTAGATTTTGACGAAAAAGAAGAAGCAAAATTCATAAAAAAATCCTACGAGAAATGGCAAAAAATAAAAAAAGATTTTTTAATAATAATAAGAAAAGCTCAAAAAGATATTGACACCAAAGTAAAAACTAATGATAAACATTATTTTGGATAAACTAATTTTTAATAAATTTCAAACTAAACTTATCTTAATTTTTCAAAAATTTCATTTAAAGAAATTTCCAATAAAGAAACAGGCATTCTAATTTTAAAGTTCTTTAAAATTTTCGGATGAATTTCTCCAAATTGTCCAATAATTTTTCCGTCCAATAAAACATCTGCACATCTTCCATCGATAAAATGCCCAAGAACTTTTTCAGATTCTTTAATCTCAAACTTAATATCAATCATTCTCCCCAAATACTCAAAAATCTGCCTCAACTCTGTAAAGTTAGAAGAAGCCAAAGAAATAGCCAAAGACTCAGATTCTCTAATTAAATTATTTTCCTTTAAATTAAAAATGCGTCCAATCTCATATATTCTTTGTGGATATTCACTATCAATATTCTCAGAAGAAACTTTCATTAAGTAATGCGAAAGATTATTTCTTAAAAGATTATACTCCGTCTTTGAATCAACTATTTCAATCTTACCTTTCTCTTGCTTTTCATTGATTCCCATTTTAGAAAATTGCTCATTCGAAGTTGTCAAATGATAATTTGAAACCTCGAGCATATTTACTCCAGATAAAATATCAGAAATCTTTCTTTTTATTGTTTCTTTAAAGTCCTCACATCCAGTAGTAGAAATTTCTGGAATTTCCGCATCCAAGTTTTCATAACCATACGCAATTGCTATATCCTCAATTAAATCAACTTCATGCAAAACATCAGTTCTCCAAGCTGGAACTTTAACCTCCCCATTCTCATAACTATGCCCCATCTTCTCAATTAAAACTTTTACTTCCTTTTCAGACAAATCAAGTCCAATAACCTTATTTACATTTTTAACAGACAACTTAACTTTCTCAGAATCCAAATTAGGAGTAACTTCTTTCTTTTTATATTCAACATTCATTTGATAAATACTTCCACCCATATCCGCCAAAGACGTAACCAAAATATTCAAACATTTATTCAAAATATCAAAATCATATCCAGAACATTCTATAAAAACTTCCTTAGTATCTTCAGTAACTCTACCAGTTAATTCTGAATTAATAATTGGTGGCATACTTAATATTTCTTCATCAGCATCCATAAAAATTGGAAACTTAGACTTTCCAGCAAGTAAATGCGCATAATCTCTTCCAGTTGGATGACGAGAAAGTATTTGCAAACCAGTCATTTCACGAGGAGATTCTAGCGGTTTAAACTTAATCTTATCTGGTTCCATAGCCTTAAATGTAATCGGTAATTTTATTTTTTCCATCGGATAAATTCCAATAGCTAATTTTTTCCTTTTTCTACCAACGGTAAAATGGAGCTTCTCCTGAATATCAACTATTTCTTTTATTTTCTCATCAGTAAACTTAACACCCTTAACAATTGCACAAGCAGTAAACGGACGAACATTAGAAACACTTGAATCAATAATAACTCTATAATTTTCTTCCGGAGGATTTAATTTATATTTTTTTAATCCAACACTCTTTCCCAAAAACGACAAAAATGAACGCTTAAACCCCTGATAACTAAGTAAATCAGGTCTATTCGGACTTACATCTATTTCCAATTCATTTTCATCTAAACCTTCAACAGTAGTTCCAAACATCGCAACCTTATTTTGCATTTTTTCATCTAACTTACCAATTTCTTTTTCAAATATTTTTTTATCAAATTTTACACTTGCCATTTTATTTCATCCAAAACTTCATATCTCTAAGTTTAGTTATATTATTTTTATACATATCTCTCAAATCCTTTATCTTATAAAAATCCATCACAATTCTATCAAAACCTTGACCCCACGCAAGAACTGGAATATGCTCTCCGAAGAGCGGAATGGTTATTTCTGGTCTAAAAATTCCAGCTCCACCTAATTCTAACCAAACTTTTTTTTCAGGATGCCAAACATCAATTTCCACAGAAGGCTCAGTATATGGAAAATACGCCGGTCTAAATCTTATGTCATCAAATCCCATTTTTTTATAAAACTGTTTCAAATACCCAAGAAGATTTCTAAATGTTGCATTCTTATCAATAACAATCCCTTCCGTCTGATAGAACTCAAATCCATGACTCCAATCAACTGTTTCATTTCTAAAATTTTTACCTAAAGAAAAAAACTTCTTTGGCAAATCTTCTTTTTTCAATTCAGTTAATTTTCTTGCCGACAAGCAAGTTGTATGAGTTCTAAGACATACTTTTTTAGCATCTTCTTCATCCCACAAATATCTCCACCCCTTACTTCCACCAACGCCAACTTCATGACAGTCCTTAACTGCTTTTACTAATTTCTTATCTGGCAAATCCATCTCCCTATCTAAAAAAAACGTATCCTGCATTTCTCTAACCGGATGATCCTGAGCCGTAAACAGAGCATCAAAATTCCAAAAACTTCCCTGAACCATATCTCCAGTCATTTCCTCAAATCCTAAATCCGTCCAAACCCTTCTAGCATAATCAATAGACTGATTTACAAAATGCCTTTTTCCACCACAAACAGCAGGAACAGGAGAACTAACATCATAACGTCTAAACTTTTTACCCTTCCAATTTTTATCACTTTTCAATAAAGAAGAACTAACAACTTCAATCATTTCCTCCTCGCTAATTTTAGTGCCAACAAGATCTTCTCCAATTTTAGTTAAAACTATTTTTACCTCGCTACTTTCTTCGATCTCAATTATGTTTTTTCTTTTTTCCAAGGACTTTAAAGAAAAATTATCCTCAGGCAAAAGCTCATTAAATAGAATAGGAACCTTCTCTAAAAATATTTCTTCCAAACTTTTTTTCGCAATTTCAACCGGATTAACATTTAACATAACCTTCCCATTAGTTAAATCTATCATTGCTTTTTTCTTTAAAGCACCAAGAGATGCTTTAAATTCATCAGGACTAAGTCCCGCAAGCTTAGCAACATCAGACATAGCAACAACCCTTTTTTCATTTAATAAATTTAAAAATCTTCGTTCAGGCAAACCCTTTTTTTTATAAAGAATACCATTGATTCCCAAAATAACCATTTTCCGCTTTACTATATCCAATTTTAAAACATCCTTATTAGATAAATACTCCAAAGCCCTAAGAACCGAAACCTTATCTAAATTACTCTTTTTACAAATCATAGAAACATCCTCTTTCAAAAACGGAACTATTTTTCTTTCGTTCGGACTAAGCGATTCAATTAATTTCTCCATAAAAAAAACTAGAGAAAGCACCTTAAAAAATGTTCGCTTTAAATAAAATATAAAAAACTATATATATAACAAAAACCTAAAAAATATATGCGTAAGCCCATTGCTTCCGACAGGTTTTATCCTGGAACTCCAGAAAAACTAAAAACACAAATAGAAAGCTTCTTATCAAATTCTCCAAAATCCAACGCAAAAATAGCAATTGTCCCACACGCAGGATATATCTACGGGGGAAAATGCATGGGGGAAACTTATTCAAAAATACGAGGAGAATGCGACACAATAATTTTAATCGGACCAAATCACGCAAACAAAAGCCCAACAATAAATATCTCCTATCAAAGCTTCTTAACGCCACTAGGAAAAATAAACACGGACCTAGATCTAGGAAATCATATAATATCGCAATCAAAAACATTCGGATTAACAACAGAAGAAAACGAAAAGGCACAAGAATCCGAACACAGCCTAGAAGTCCAACTCCCATTTATCCAAACACTTTTCCCAGAAGCAAAAATAGTCCCAATATTAATTGGAAACTTATCCTTCGAAGAATCCCTAAAATTATCAAGGATAATATACTACACTGCTAGAAATAAAAAAATAAAAATCATAATCTCGTCCGACTTTTCCCATTATGGCGAAGTCTACAATTTCACACCATTTACAGAAAACATAAAAGAAAACTTAAAAAACTTAGATCAAAAAGCAATAAACTTCATACTAGACTCCGAATCTAAATCTTTTTATGAATATGCAAAATCCAACACAACAATATGCAGTATATCTGGAATAGTTATCGCAATAGAATTAGCAAAATTATTTTCATGTCCTAAAATTGAAAAAATAGCATTCTTATCCTCAGCAGATTTTTCAAAAGATTATAGCGCTTCAGTAAACTATTGTGGAATAATTTTTGACAAAGAAACTATAATCCCTTAATCATCCACGTCGGCATCCCAAGAACCAAACCCAAAGACTTCAAAGAATAAACATTTCTCTCATTAAAACTCTTAGAAAAAACAAATTTCATAGCAACTTTAGACTTACTACATAAAACAATATTTTGCCTAATTCTTGAAATTACTTCAGATAATTCAAAAGAAGACATCTCAATAATTTCATCCAAATTTATACCTATCTTAATATTATTCTTCTTCGCAATATTTGCTAAAACGTGATTCAAGCCAGAATTTCTTTGCTTAGAAAAATCTTTACGACCAACATGCGAAATTAAAAGTATATCTATTTTCAATTTCTCCATCACCCGTCGATTCAAGTCATCATCCAAAGAAGTAAAAACAACCAAATCCGACTTAGATCCCAAAATACTTTTTTTAATTTTCTCAAAAACACTACCAGTTATTATTTCCATAAAGTAATATGATTATCAATATTTATAAAGATTAAACTTTTTAACCTCTTATGGAAAAAAGAGGATTATCTGGAGTTGTAACCGCAGTAATACTAATCGGACTCTCAATAGCATTAATTGGAATAATTTGGACAGTAATCTCAAATCTCGTAAATACCGGATTAAGTGAAGCAGAAAATGATTTATCAAAATTAGATCTAAACATAATAGATGGAAGCATAAGCAATTCATCACTTACAGATTTTACCATAAAAATAGACAGAGGATATGACGAAAACAACTTAAAAAAAATAAAATTTATATTATACACTGAAGAAAATAGCTACGAAAAAACAATAGAAAACAACTTAGAGGCCGGGGAAGGAAAAACTTATGAATTCACCACTAATGAATTTTCTGAAATAATTAATATCTATAACCTAAAAGAAATTTCAGTGACACCAATAATTGAAAAAGAAGGAAAAGAAAAAACACTAACAATATCCGATACACATATATTTAATTTTTTAGCTCCGTAGAAACGCTTTTATACTAAAAAAACATAAATTTTTTATGGCAGAAAACAGCTCAGTTAACCTTCCAGGTGGATTTGGAGGATTAATGCGATATAACGAAGAATACGCAAGTAGATTTAATCTTAAACCAACACATGTTATTCTATTTGTAGCACTAATAATTGCGTTTAGAGTAGCACTACCAATTTTTATACAATAAAATGTTTCCAGGAATAAACCCAAAACAAATGAAGGCAGCGATGAAACAGATGGGAATAGCTCAAGAAGAAATTCCAAGCAACAAAGTAATAATTGAAAAAACAGATGGAACAAAAATTATAATAATTAATCCAGAAATCATGAAAATAAAAATGCAAGGAAATACTTCTTATCAAATATCTGGAGAAGAAACTACAGAATCGGATGAACCAAAAACAACATCAGAAGATATTAAAACTGTAATGGAAAAAACAAATTGCACAAAAGAAGAAGCAACAAAAGCACTTGAAGAAACAAACGGAGACTTGGCTGAAGCAATTCTAAATATTTCCGTCAATTAAACTTGCCATAGATTTTTAAATTCTAAGCAACATACTTTTATAAAATGGCTAAAAATAAATTTAATTTTAATGAATGTGAAAAAAAATGGATTAGATACTGGGAAGATCAAAATCTATACAAAGCAGACTTTACAAATAAAAAAATATTTTCCGTAGACACTCCCCCTCCAACAGTTTCGGGAGAAATGCACATTGGGCACGCATTTTCATATTCACAACAAGACTTTATAGTAAGATTCAACAGAATGCAAAAAGGTTCCGCTTTCTACCCATTTGGAACAGATGATAATGGATTGCCAACAGAGAGATTAGTTGAAAAAATAAATAAAGTTAAAAGTAAAAATATGTCGAGGGCAGAATTTGTAAAACTATGCCAAAAAACATTAAAAGAAATAACTCCAAAATTTATTCAAGATTGGAAAAACTTAGGGATATCATGCGATTACAAAAAAACATATTCAACAATTGATAAATCTACGCAAAAACTTTCTCAAAAATATTTTTTAGAACTCCTTAAAAAAGAAATTGCATACCAAAAAGAATTTCCAACACTATGGTGCCCTGAATGTCAAACATCAATAGCACAAGCAGAACTAGAAGACAAAACATCTAAAACACTTTTTTCAACCATAAAATTTAAAATCAAAGAAAAAGAATTATTAATTGCAACAACAAGGCCTGAATTATTAGGTGCATGTGTAGCAATATTTGTAAACCCAAAAGATAAAAGATACAAAGGACTTGTCGGAAAAAAAGCAACCGTACCTATATTTAATAATGAAGTTCCAATAATTGAAGACACGTCTGCAGAAATAGACAAAGGTACCGGAATATTAATGATTTGTTCATATGGTGACAAATTCGACGTAGACGCAATAAATAGACACAAACTAACGCCAAAAATAATTTTGAACAAAGATGGAACTCTAAATATAAAAGAATACGAAGGACTAAAAATAAAAGCAGCAAGAAAAAAAATATTAGAAGATTTAAAAGAACAAAATTTAATTCAAGAACAAAAAGAAATAGAACACGCAGTAAATACTCACGACAAATGCGGAACTCCTATTGAATTTATCTCAACAGAACAATGGTTCATAAAAGTTTTAGACAAAAAAGAAGAATTAATAAAACAAGGAAATAAAATAAAATGGTTTCCTGAATATATGAAAAAAAGGTACGAAAATTGGGTAAATGGACTTGACTGGGACTGGAGTATATCAAGAGATAGACACTTCGGAATACCGATACCAATATGGAAATGCGAAAACTGCAAAAAAATAATAATTCCAGAAAAAAATGAATTACCAGTAGACCCACTTTCTCAAGAAAAATTTTGTCCAGATTGTAACGAAAAAGCCAACCCCGAAAACAAAGTTTTAGACACATGGATAACTTCCTCAATAAGTCCACAAATAGCTTCATCATTAATTGAAAACAAGATAGAAATTCCATTTTCACTAAGACCACAAGCACACGACATAATCAGAACTTGGGCATTTTACACAATAACTCAAAGTTATTTTCACGAAAACCAAATACCATGGAAAGATATTGTAATTTCTGGAAACGTCTCACTTGGAGGAGAAAAAATGAGCAAATCAAAAGGAAATGTAATTAATCCGAAAAAAGTTATAGAAGAATATGGTAGTGACGCCTTAAGATTTTGGGCATCGAGTTCAAAACTAGGCTCAGACTTAAACTATCAAGAAAAAGATTTAATTGCAGGAAAAAAATTCGTAAATAAAATTCTAAACGCAACTAGATTTGCTTTTATGAATATGACAGACTACGACAGTAAAAAACGACCAGAAAAACTTGAACTAATAGATGAAATATTCCTAAAAAGATTAAACGAATTAGTAAAAGATTGTACAAATAGTTTCGAAAAATACGAATATTCTAAATCAAAATCAAGAGCAGAACAATTCTTCTGGAATGACTTTTGCGATAACTATTTAGAAATCGTTAAAAAAAGAGTTTACCAGGGGGAAGGCGACAAAAAACTCTCAGCACAGTACACACTTTATCAAACTCTATTAACTTTAATAAAAATATTCGCTCCAATAACTCCGTTTATTACTGAAGAAATATATCAAGAACATTTCAAAAACTTCGAAAAAGACAAATCAATTCACATTTCCTCATGGCCAGGATACAAAGAAGAAAAATATGAAGATAGTATATTCGAAACATTTACAGAACTACTTTCAAAAATTAGACAAGAAAAATCAAACAACAAAAAAGCAATGAACTCAGAAATAACATTAACAATAGAAAAAGAAATCTATGAAAAACTAAAAGATGTTTTAGAAGATTTAAAAGATGTAACAAATGCCACAGAAATAAACGAAGGCGAATTTGAAATAGAATTTAAGGAATAACTGTTAAAAAATCAACAGGAACTCCCTTACCCAATAAAAAATCATTAATTACCGGACGCATATACTTACTTCGCAATAAACCTTCACTCTCCAATTGAATTACTTTATCATAAGAAAAATATCCAACCCAAGGATGCTCTTTACTATATTTAATTTCTCCACCAACAATATCCGAATGAAAAACAAATGCAGTTGTATTTGTTTCTTCAACAGAATGAGGTCTCTGATAAATCCCTACAAGTTTTGATGGCTTAACAATAAGCCCTGTCTCTTCTTCTGCCTCACGAATAGCACCATCCATCCAAGTTTCTCCAAATTCAAGTCTACCAGCTGGTAAACTATATTTCCCTATAGCAACTGGCTTTGACTCCGAAACAAAAAGAAATTTACCATCTTGAGTAATAATATTAGAACAAACCACATTAACAATCCCACCAACAACCATAAAAATTAATAACAAATGCCCAGTTATATACTTTTATATAAAATATGACAACATTCAACTATCCACCAACACCTTTAAAACTCGCACACAGCTCCTAAATCCATGGAACAATTAACAAAATTGGAACTTGAAGACTTAGTAGAAAAACTAGAAGGATACAAGGGAAGGGCGACAGAATTAATCACAGTTTACGTTCCACAAGGCTACGACCCAAACGCAACCCAAAAACAATTAGAAGCAGAAAAGTCAACAGCCAAAAACATAAAATCAACATCAACTAGAAAAAATGTAGGAGATGCATTAGATAAAATAGTACGATTCCTAAAAGAATTCAAACAAACTCCAGAAAATGGATTAGCAATTTTTTGTGGAAACGTAGCAGAAAGTGAAGCCCAAGATGATTTAAAAATATGGGGAGTAGAACCACCAACCCCAGTAAAAATAAGATTATACAGATGTGATAAAACATTCGTTTTAGACCCACTTCTTTCAATGCTTGAAGTAGAGGAAACATATGGACTAATTGTAATGGATAGAAAAGAAGCAACAATCGGAGAACTAATTGGAAAAAGAATAGAAACAGTATCAAAAATGACTTCAGGAATTCCTGGAAAAGTTAAGGCCGGTGGACAATCCGCACAACGTTTTCATAGAATAACAGAAGGACTAACAAAAGATTTTTACAAAAGAATAGCAGAAGAAGCAAAAAAAGCATTCTTCGAAAACAAAAAACTAAAAGGAATATTAGTAGGTGGACCAGTTCCAACAAAAGATGAATTTTTAGACAATGACTACTTGGCAACAAAACTAAACGACAAAGTTATTGGAAGGGTGGATATTGGGAACACCGACGAATACGGATTAAAAGAATTAGTAATTAAAGCTCAAGATATTTTAGCAAGTCAAGAAATAATTCAAGAAAAAAAATTACTAGAAAAATTCTTTGAATTCTTAGGAGAAAAACCAGACCTTTCATCATACAAAGAAGACGAAGTAAAAAAAGCACTTCAATATGGGGCAGCAGATATAATTCTTTTAACAAAAGACTATGACAAAGAAACAGTTAAAGAAATAAAAAAATCTGCAGAAAATATAGGGGCAACAGTAGAAATGGTTTCAACAGAAACAGAGGAAGGAGAACAATTCAAAAACCTGGGTGGAATCGGAGCAATTCTAAGATACCGACTTTCTTAATTTTTTAAAACTCTAAATCAAATCTATAAATTCATTTCTAAAAACCGACTGCTCATCATTACAGTGATAAACCTTTCTTGTGAACTGATTTTTCCAAGCCTTAACTTTCATCCCATTAGACTCAACTAATTCCGCATTTTCATCACTTATTCTTAATTGCGGCGGCTTAAACAATTCCGGGCTAAACCCAAAACAATCCTCAAAAATAACAATTCCTTCTTCTAAATATTCCTGACTTATATTTCCTCCAAATTCCAAATACGTATGATAAACACCATGCATCCCAATAGTCTTATTTAAAGACAAAATATAATTACACCAATCCCTATTCTCTGAAACACTATATCCATTAAATTTAGGAATAACCCACAAAACATCACTTTTCATTAATGCCTCAGAACTACAAAAAATATCTGGACTAACATCATCTATTTCACTCGGATAAAAAAATCTAACAGCTAAAAAAAGACCAAGAA
>Ga0222658_1000903_pt1 | contig 14249 bp, 11 predicted proteins | sample AntAcemetagen476_FD_179830 | JGI IMG/M metagenome (GOLD analysis project Ga0222658, IMG submission 179830) | Saline water microbial communities from Ace Lake, Antarctica - #476 | ecosystem: Environmental > Aquatic > Non-marine Saline and Alkaline > Saline | place: Antarctica: Ace Lake... | reverse complement strand
TGAACTTCATGGTTGGTATCGCTCCGACCGCGACTGCCACGAGTGTTGGGACCATTGGCGTTTTGCCGACTGTCGGTACATTAACCGCTGGTACAGGAAAGGCTGGTATCTACTACACCCCGATTGACGATGGTGCGTATGTGCAGGCTCTTCTGTAATAAACCATAGACGCCCGTAAAAAAGGCGTCTTACTTACCAAAAAAGGAGGTAAGTAATGTTCCTGTTTACTACGATACAGAGATTTATCGGTATCTCCACAGATACCAAACCTGTCAGTCCGAAGACGGGTTCGACCTTCCTTGAAACCAACACTGGTTTTATGTGGATCTACAATGGGTATGCGTGGCTCCCTAAAACCTTCATGCCAGGAAGCACTGTCAACTACAACCAGACTGACTTGAATCAGGTAGCGGCTGCGTATAGCTCCATGACTGCGACGGCCCAAGCCATCTTCATTGACGCTGTTATCGTCCATGTACCTGATGACCTGTCCGCAGTTGCTGGGTTTACCAGTATCGCCATAGCGACTGATGACGTTGCACCGATTGAAATACTATCGGCTGCTGCCGGTGCGAAGGCAAACCTGACAGGGAACTTCTATCACGTTTACACTGGCCCAACCGTTACGGCAGCAACGAAGATAATTGAGGTGACCATTGCTGGCGGTGCTGCGGGCGCAGGGTCTGAGGTTAACGTAACTGTTTTGTGGCGACCACTTGTCGCTGGTGGATATTATCTCAATGCGTAAATTCTTAACATGGGTTCGATACTACACGCATCGCAAACCCAAACAGAGTGACACAGTGGGCGGACCCGTCTTTCGTCCCATATTCAGAAAGGTGAACGTCCTGGGATAGGGTTCCCCAACCTGAAAACCGTATCTCCCGGGCGGCTGCCCAGGACTTTTTACACCGGGGAGGAGTAATCGATGGATTTTCAGATTGTCACAGGGCCGACCGTCGAACCGATTCCGCTTAGTACCGCGAAAAGGCATCTTAATCTCGATTCGGAGACTCTCGATTCTAATTTAGAGCTTACCCAGAGTCTGCCAATCGCCTCACATGCCGTGTCCGTTGGATATACACACACAGGGGTGGGTACAGACATACTTGGCTCAGAGGCAGAGGTTTTACTCCATGCCGGAACAAACGGAGCGGGTGCCACCAATGACACCAAGGTTCAAGAGTCTGATGACGACCTCACCTACACCGATTGGGTTGGTGGCGCGTTTACGCAGGTTACCACGGCAAACGATAATGCCGACTACAAGCTCCAGTACACAGGATATAAACAATTTATCCGTACAGCATCCCAGGTCCTGGTTAATGCGTGCGAATTCGGAACCAGCATCCTCGTTAACGCCTCCACCCGAGCCGATGACGACCTTTTAGCCACTTACATCCAGACCGCAAGGGAAGGTGTGGAGGGTTACACGGGCAGGGGCATTCTAACCCAGACATGGGATTACTTCCTTGACAGCTTCCCGGGAACCAACCGTGTTATCATCCCCCTTGGCAACCTTCAGAGCGTGACATCGATGTCATGGAAGGGCACTGATGCTGCTGAAACTATTATGGTGGCGGGAACAGATTATATCGTAGAGCTTAACGGGGACCAATGCGGTAGGGTCGTTCTGCCGTACTCAGGCACCTGGCCGTCGGATACGCTGTACCCATCCAAACCCATAAAGATAAGAATCGTTTGTGGCTGGCTGAACGCCGGTGCCGTCCCGAGCCGACTGAAAGCCGCTATGTTGCTCGCTATCGGGGATCTCTGGGAGAACAGAGAAGCGCAATTGCTCGGAATAAATTCATCCGAATATCAGTTGAACAAAACGGCAGAGGATCTGCTTAGAACCAAACGTCTATGGGAAGATTTCGATTATGAGAATAGGTGATTTAGATAAGTTCATAGACCTACAGGCTGAGACAAGGGTGGGCGATGGGCAAGGTGGATTCACCACAAATTTTACTACTGTTGCGACTAACGTTAATGCTGCAATCTGGCCGGTATCAGCGAAGGATATGATTAATGATATGCAGAATGTGGGTAGCATTACCCACAGGGTTAGAATTCGCTACAGGCGTGTGTTGCGGTCGGCGTGGAGAATCTCATGGGCTGGACGTTACTTTGCCATAGTGGCCCCTCCTATCGATCCTGAGATGAATCATCAGTGGCTCGACATCTTATGCCGCGAGGCGGTGGTTTAAATGATTGAATTATCAAAAGCCATATACACGCTCGCAACTGGCTCCACAATGATGTCGTATGTCGGTAACAGGTTCTTCAAAGGCCGCGTACCGACGGGAACAATCTATCCAAACATCTGTTATTTTTTGGTAACAGATAATCCCGAACGTGGATTTACAGAAAGATACGAGCATATTGAGGTGCAATTCTCAATCTTCTCGGACGACCTGAACAGCAGCACGGAAGTGGAAACAGCTTACAATCACCTGGCAGCGTTGTACGACGAATGCGACCTTACGATAACCGGGTACGACCTCATCTGGTTTAGGACGTTGGATACAGTGGGCGCACAGGTAGAAGATTGGGTAACACCGAACGGAACGCAAGAGGTCTGGGCTATTCATGCCACCTTTGAGGTTTTGATAAGTCTCAAATAAACCATCAACCCGGGAGAGTTGAAAAATGGAAAATGTAAAACTTAGCATCATAATTCCTGTTTGGAACGGCGCGGAGATGACCTACGAAGCGATACAGGCAATCATGGATAATACGGAGGATTATGAGATAATCATAATCGACAATGGGAGCGAACCTCCGTTCAAGGCTCCGTTCACGGGCTTCAATGACTTAACGGTCATCCGCAATGAGTCCAACCTCGGATTCCCTGTCGCAGCGAACCAGGGCATCAAAGTTGCAAAGGGTGACGTGGTTGTTCTCTATAACAACGATGTCATTTGCACACCAGGATGGGCAGATAGGCTTGTGGGATGGCTAGATGAGTTCGACATCATAGCACCTTGCACGAACTATGCGGCTGGCATCCAAAATATCACCATTGGGACATACAGTTCCCGGGATGAGTTGGACTCAGCGGCTGAAGAGTTTACTCATTCGAACGAGGGTCTGTGTTACGACGTTAACTTCGCCACCATCTCCATGTTCATTAAGAAGAAAATCTTTGATGACATCGGGTATCTCGATGAGACTTACTGGCCAAGCAGCGGAGAGGACATTGACATAGGCTTCAGGGCCAGGGAAGCCGGGTACAGGGTTGGTGTTGCCGGTGACGTGTACGTTCATCACGACGGTTCCAAGACGTTTGAGGCACTGCATAAAGCAGGTCTTGCCGAGTATGAAGAGGTCGCCGACCAGAACGACAAGCACCTTGCAGAGCGATGGGGTGACGATTTCTGGAACAACCAACGGTATTATGGCAAGACTCGGATACTGGGGGAGGATGCTATACGGCTGAACCTCGGGTGCGGAAATTTTCCGATGAAGGGCTTCATTAACGTAGATCAGTTTGAAAGCGTACATCCTGATTTGTTGGCGGACGCAACAGATTTGCCATACGGGCCGAACTCAGTGGATGAGATATATTGTGGTCACATGCTAGAACATTTATCATGGGATGAGGGATTGAAGGCATTATCACATTGGTTGGCTATCCTCAAACCCGGTTGCGAGGCTAAGGTTGTAGTCCCTGATTTTGATGTATTGGCATCAGAATATCTTAACGACCCGACCCCAATAAAAATGAAATACTTCAATGATTATTTTATTTATTCTTACGTCCAAGATTCGCTCCACCGTTACTTCTACAGCGCAGGATTGTTAAAGGCTGCAATGGAGCAATCAGGGTTTAAGGATGTTGAACGGTTACCCATTGACCATCCTTATTTCGTTGAGCCGGTTCCATGGCAGTGCGGCTTCGTGGGGGTGAAACCTCCGGTGTCCACCCGAGTTAGGGAGGATATTAACAATGATTTGTAGAGTCTGTGAAAGCAAGTGCGAGATGTTTATGGACCTTGGCCGTCAGCCGATAGCCAATAACTTCCTGGCGCCAGAGGACTTCAAGGACGAATGGTTCTACAACCTGCAAGCGTACTTCTGCCCTGAATGCTTTACGGTCCAGATTGGAGAGTGTCCAGATGTCTCAGAGGTGTTTAATAAGGACTACACTTTCTTTACCGGCACGTCGGAGCGCATGGTTAAACACTTTGCTAACCTGGCCGATAGAATCAAGACATCGATTCTGCCGAAAAACGGATGTATCATGGAGATTGGCAGCAACGATGGTACGTTCCTTGAGCATTTCAAAGACAGTGTGCATCTTGGCTTCGACCCGTCCGAGAGCGTGAACGATGCTGCAAGGGTCAAGGGCGTGAGAGTTTACCCGTACCCGTTCGAGAACTTCGGGCAGGTGGCAAGTGCGTGGCCGAAGACGGATGTGTTAGTGTCTGCCAACTCTTTCGCTCACATACCCAACAGGGTTGGTGTCTTAGAAGGTATCCAGAAGATGCTGGCACCCGGTGGCGTGTGGATAGATGAGGAGCCGTACCTCCCCAATATCATCAGCCGGTTGGAGTATGACCAATTTTATAATGAACACGCTTTTTTTAGTTCAATGGTATCGATGCAGAAGACACTGCATTTATACGACCTTGAAATAATGGACTTCGAGTTCTTGTGGACCCACGGCGGGTCGATTAGGTATTTCATTGGGCACAGGAAACCAGGGATACGGCCGAAGGTTGAAGCCGCAATAAAGAATGAAGGACTTGATAACTTCGATGTGTTCGACAGTTTTGGGAAGCTGGTGAAGTTCAGCGCACAGCGATTGAAGCAGAAGTTGACAGATATAAAGAGGCCCATCGTTGGGTACGGGGCAGCGGCGAAGAGTACCACCGTCCTAAACTATTGTGGCATCGGGCCGGACCTTGTGTCGAAGATATATGATACCACACCAGAGAAGCAGGGGAAGTTCTCACCCGGAGCGCATGTGCCTATTGTGTCTTATGATAAGTTTAAGGAGGATGATCCGAAGGACGTAGTTTTGTTTGCTTGGAATCACGCGAGGGAAATCCTCGCTAAAGAGGCTGGGGTAGAACGTAACTGGATAATACCAACGGGAGGTATGTAAAATGAAGGTGAATAACACAAAGCTGGCAATCGGAATTCCATTGTCATTTCCATGGGTTCCATCAAGTTTCTTTCATTCGTTCATTCAGATGGAGAAACCAGACTACACTTATCTGTACGAAGATTCAACCGGGCCAATACATGAACTGAGAAACAACCTCGTTCAAAAAGCTCTGGAAGTGGGCGCGACGAAGCTCCTTATGTGCGATATAGACCAAGTTTACCATCCGCTAACTGTCACCAAACTTTTAGCACACAACCTGCCGGTTGTGGGGGCGCTTGTCCACCGTCGCTACGTTCCGTTCGATAGCTTGATGATGAAGATTGTTGACGTGGACGCGGACACAAAAGCCTACGCCAGCCTTGACGATTGGGAAGACGGTGAACTCGTAGAGGTTGACGCCACGGGCACAGGCTGTATAATGTACGACATGAGCGTGTTCCGCAAAATACCCAAACCGTGGTACAAGTCGGAATACGACCCAAGCGGGATGCCTATTGGTGAAGACTTCGGATTCTGTTTAGCTCTGAAGAACGCGGGGTATAAAATCTTTGTTGATACTTCCGTACCCGCAGGACATTTGACGACTATGATCGTGAACACTGCAACAAACAAGTTGTACCGGGCCATGAAAACCAAGCAACAGCAAGAAGCTGCTGAGATAGCATTGGGGGTTGAGGATAAGAAAATAGCTTAACAACCAGGGTCCCATGGTGGGGCGGCTGGATCAACCATAAAAATCATTTAACCTTTAGGAGGTAGAACAATGGCAGATAGGGCAACAACATTGACCGGTCGCTTTCAGCGTGTGACGCTCGGTCCCACAACGAAGATCCTTGGAGCCGGCACTTACACCATCGCCGGCGCAACCCGTAGAACCGTTGACGCGTCAGAGTTTGGCGTGGACGTTGACATCTTTGAATTTCAGTCAGCGGACGGCGGCACCATTTCATTGGGTACGGTCAACTATGACCCGACCGATGCTGCCCAGAACACTCTCAGGACAGCGGTTACTGATGGCGTTAAGCTTGGCCACAGTCCGCTCACCTCTGGTATCAGGTTCTGGATTAACTCGACCTCGTACCTCACCTGCGGAACTTCAGGGTATATCCTGATGACCAAGGCGGGAGATGTCGCTGCCGACCGTAATGGATTGGCAACAACCTCGTTTGAAGGCCAGGTTTCCGGCGCCTTCATGTATATCGTTTAAACACTAAATACTCGGGAGAAAACATTATGGCTACTGTTATCAATTTACAAACGTCCGACGACGGTGTTTGGTTTCCGTTCTTTTATTCTCGGATTAACCCCGATACGATGGACGTTGAATATGACGAACCCATCGAGGACGGGCCGAGGATGAAGATCCGGAATCCTGTTGATTTTTTCAATGACAGGAATCAGACCCGCAAAACGAAGAGCGAGTTTGTGCTGAACAAGAAGACCCGTGCAATGGAGAAGGTCGTAAGTGACCTTGAGTTAAGCATTGCACAAAAAAAGGAAGAGAGTGAGGACTTCGCAGATTACGTCATCACCGGCGCCGAGAATTTTAAGCTGAACGGCAAGCTGATGAAGGCCACCCGGGCGGAGAAGATCGCCGCTATGAAGATCCCCATCGTGAGCATGTACGTCAACCGATGTGTTCAGTTGCTCCAGGAACAGTCGGCGGTGGAGGAGAAGGATGATAGTTCAAATTTGCAGAATGGATCGACTTCACAGAAGACCAAAGCCGGTCCAGGATAGAGTTTGATGATGGGACGGTGTCCACGAAGTGCGATCAGTGCAAAGCGACATACGCGGAGCGGACACCCCCAGAGGAGCCTCCATGTGATAATTGTTGGGTGGACCTCCTACCCCAGAACAAGGAAGCCGCTCAGATTTACTTCGTAAGCCGAGGGCAGAGAATCATGGCTGGTATGGGTGGACAAACGATTGACATCGACAACAATGCGGTCTTTGGAGCAATGGACCGATACCCCGGAGGCATCGATGACCAGTGGCGATGCCTTCAAAAGGTAAGGGCCACGTTCCATCATTTCTTGACGATTGAAAACGCGAAGCGGGAATCGGAAAAATGATTAATTTCAATACAAGCAATGGAACGATGCCGGGTGACTGCCTGCCATCGTTTTGTTGTTTTGGTGGATGATATGAAAGTCGCCTATTTCAATCCTAACAAAATGGATGCTGAATTTGAGGCCATAGCAGTAGAACGCCTTGTGAAGGCCGCAAAGGTAGTCAGGGCAGCCACCAAGCGTAAACTTGCTACACAGATAGGCCGAGGGACGCAGACGGGCATTAGCAGGCCAGTTTATCGCTCTGGTAAGTATGCTGGCGTGAACTGGACAGCGCGAGACTTTGGGCAAACCATGAAGAGTGTTCGTATTGTTAGACAACGGACAAAAGTTAGAAGAGCATTATCGAAAAAACGCAACGTCCGTGTTTATTGCGGCCATTTTCTTGATTTTTATGCTAACATTTTTGAATATTATAAACCGTTCATGCGTCCGGCATTTGAACAGTCAATACCGATGATAAAAACGCTAATAGGGGCTAAGTGATGGCTGATCACAATATTGGAAAAATCTTTGTAGAATTAGACCTTGACCCAGGGCGTTTCGTCAAAAGTCAACAGAAGATATTAAAGAACGCCACCAAAGTTACCCTTGATATTGAATCCAATTTCAAAACGCTTGGTGCCAAATCCGATGCCGTTTTCAATTTGATGAAAGCACAGGCTATAAACGCCTTTGAAGGTATCAAGCGAAGCGGCAAAGCCACCGCGAACGACCTGATAAGGGCTGAGAAAGCCAAGGCAGCAAAAATTCAACAGATCAATGACCAACAATATGGCAAGCAGATAGCCACCATGCAGAAGTTCAAAAGCAATTACCTGGCTATATCCGCAAGCATCGCAGCGTCCATTTATGTGATACAGAAAGCAGCAAGGCCATTTATAGTAATGTTTGAGAAGGGCTTCAACGCTGTCGAAGATTACGCTCAATCGGTTGCCGGTTTATCTGCTATGGTCGTCACATTCACGGAACGAGCTAAAGGGGTTTCGTTACCTGAACAATGGCAGGAAGCCTTGAAATATTCAACGGCCATGGTCCCCATCCTTGAGAACCTTGCAGCGAAGACTCTTTTGTCAGGACAAGAAACCACAGCACTCGCAAACGCATTCGCCAGGGCCGGCGTGTTTCTAAACGCTTCAAACGAAAAACAGATTGAAAGCTTCACAAGAATCTCAAATGCCCTGCCTTTAATGACAAAAGGCCAGGAGATCATGAAGCAGATCAATTCTGAAGTCCGTGCGGTTATGACCGGGGCGAACGAAGCGACGTCCATGATGCTGCAAACCCTTAAAGCAATTGACCCGTCAATAGAAAAGAATATCAAGTTATGGCGCGAGGAAGGGACTGTCCTAGAGAATATCGGGGATCTGTTGGTTGGATTTGGCCCGGCCACAGAACTTCTTGAAAAGCAATGGCAGGCTGTCAAGTCCACAATCGAAACAACCGCCACCCAGATCCTCAGAGGATTAATGAAGCCTGCCTATGAGTCAATAATCGAAGCTACCATAAAACTTAATGAATGGTTGCTTAAAAACAAGACCACTATCATAGACTGGGGGACATCATTCAGGATCGTGCTTATTGATCTTGAAGCTGAAATATTACGCCTTGCCATGCTGCTCGATAAGATCGGTGGGACGATGACAACGGCACAGATGTTTCTTTATGGGCCCGGATCAGCACTGGGAGTTGAAAGCAGCGTGAAAAGGTTTGAAGCAGCTGCAAAAGCCAACATGGAATATGCTGCCAGATATGAAGAAAGCGACAAACGCTTAATGGAGTTGGCGAAACAACAAATCGCATTGGAGCAAGAACTAGCTGATAAGACCACCACGGCGGCACAGGATAAGGCGGACGCTTCGACCCAATTCACGGCAAAGATAGTTAAGAATTTAAACGACGAAAAGAATGCCATGAAGGAAACAGCAGCCGAAGCAAAACACTTGGCAGATGCGTTGAAAGCACTCACGGATAAATACGCCGCGCTGAACGCACAAATGGCAGCAAGCGATCTGGCTGCAAAGACTGAAGAGTTCAGACGATTAAAGTTAGAGCTATTCGGCGACCATGATGTGGCAATTGCTGTCCACACAGAAGGGGTGGAAGAGGCGACCGCTTTGATGGAAGACCTCGATACCGCTCTCTCGGATATGGAGGAATCATCTGGCGCGATGTTTGAAAGTTCAATATTCGGTGATGACGCAAGCCAGGGCATCCAAAACATGATGGTATCCCTGGAAGATTTGTTAGAAGTTTACGATGAAATATTTGATCGTGAAAAGGAAATTGCAGAGTTCAGATCAGAAGCAGCGTTGCTTCCATTCGAGGAACAGGCAGACGCTTTTAAAAAGATAAAGAAACTGGAGGAAAAGTACGCTGACCAGGCTATCGAAGGACAGTTAGCCGGCTATCGTCAATTGTTCGGTGCATTGAAAGGGATGACGGAAGAGAACTCTGCTGCAAGCGAGGCCATGCACTTTGCTCAGATGGCGTTTGCTGTGGCTGAGATTGTCATGACCAAGTCGCAGGCACTGGCAAAAGCTGTTGCTGCGGTTGCAAATGCCGGGATGCAAGGTGACGGATATACGGCAGTCGCTCGGATGGCAGCCGTTGCTGCGGCACTTGCGCCGTTCTTGGCGCTGATTGGGATGGGATTTGGTGGCGGCGGTGGTGGTGGCAGTAGCAGTGATCCATCACCAGACTCAGGTGCTCCCAGCACCGTATTAGGCGCAGCCAACGATACCGGCAGCGAATCAATCCAAAACTCATTCGATATTCTGATAGACCAGAACGATGATCAATTGTACGCCCTGCACGACATCTTCCAGGCCACCAAGGATTTGGTTCAGTCCATTGAGGAGTTTGTGATTGGTGTTCTTCAGGGTGGATTCGGCGGTGCCGGTTTTAGCGGTAGGGAATACAAAATCCCAGGTTTCTCTATTGAAGATATTATAAACGGAAGCGTAGAAGGTGTCAGCCGAGGGGAGCGACCGCAGCCAGGTGATTACCAGAAGAACCCTTGGGAAGAAGGTTATATAGAAGGAGGGTTAAGGCAGTGGTTTATTGATTTACAGGCTTGGGCGCAAGCCGGTTGGGATGCCTTAGGAGATGACACACTCGATTCATTTACTGATATGTTCCGGGATATAGGAACGACGTTTATCGAACTTGCAATCGGGCTTGGTACTGATGTCCAGGACGTTCTTGATTATACTTTCGGCGACCTTCATTTAGACTTAACGGGCATGGACCCTGATGAAATTGAGGAAGCGATAAAAAACTACTTCTCCAACATGACTGACGCAATGGCGTGGGATTTGTGGGGCGAAGAGTTCGGTAAGTATCAGCAAGTCGGGGAGGGAATGTTTGAAACAGTAAATAGGCTTGTTTATGAAAAAGAAGCCATCTTACAAGCACTATCCATGACCGGACACGCCTTTGCTGGGACCGCAAAAGAAGCAGTGCATTTTGCCCAGGCGCTCTTAAAGTTGGCAGGTGAGTTAGAGGATTTCCTTGACGATGTAGGAACGTATTTTGAAGAGTTCCTGACTGACGCCGAACAAGCTGCATGGTTGGCTCAAAACCTTGCTATGTCATATAAAGAGCTTGGTATTGAAATGCCAGCCACGAGAGACGCGTTTAAAGACTTAATGGAAGGTCTTGACCTCACCAAAGAATCAGACATGAAATTGTACGTTGCGTTACTGGCCCTGGCCGGTGCAACGGACGCGTACTACGACGCTGTTGAAGACGCTACAGAGTTGCTTCTTGACTTCGCACGTTCATTCGCTGAAACCGATATGGAAAAAACTATCAGAGGTTTGATAGATGATTTCAACGACCTGTGGGAAGCCTTTGCGATTGCAAACGGTCTGAAGGGTGGCACGGCTAGAGAGATTGAAAAAGAGATTGAAGAGAATATCAAAGCGAAGAAAGAAGAACTGGCAAGGCTGAAAAAAGAACTTGCCGACATGCAAGACCCCATCACTGGAATGTTGGCCGGATTTTACAGTGACGACCCAGCGGAGCAAGCCGCTGCTGCTGCGGCTGCGATGGAGTATTTCAATGACTTGTTGGCTGAGTTCGCTTTAAGAACTGGAGACATTACAAAGATATTACCTGATGTGTTATCCGGCTTTAGGAAAGTGAGTAAGGAACTAGAGACTCAATCCGAAACGCTTGATTCGATGGGGTACTCTGCTGCCAGCGAAGCGGCTGCGAATTTCAAAGAAGCGATAGATGATTTTCTGTCATCCATTAATAGCGCCACGACGGGGCTTGACCTTGCGGAAGGGTTTACTGCTATCATGGATAGCCTGAACGACTACCGTGATGCCATAGATGATGCATTAAAAGATGCTAAGGCCGCAGGGAACACGGCTGATGTTGAATTCCTAAACGACTTAAAAGACTACCTGGATTCTGTAGAAGATATGATTGCCGCATTTCAAGAGCGTCTGGGAGAATTGGAGTCTGCGACGATTGAAGACGTTGGGAAAAAGCTGGCGTTGAAACTGAAGGGTTGGGACACAGGGCTGCAAGACGCTGCCGATGTAATCCGAGAAGCCGGTGGTCTCGACGCTCTGGCTAATGCTTTTGCGGCACTCTCCATAAAGATAAAGGCATTCGCTGATGGTATGGCTTCCATGAGCAGTGAGGATATCCTATCGAACTTTGAATCTATTATAGAAGATGTGGAGTCGTTGATTTTAGCAACTCAGGATGCCGCTACAGTCCTGCGTGCATCGGGTGACGACCAAGTTGCTGAGATGCTGGAGGGCTACGTTGACTATTTGAAGGAACTGAAAGCTCTGCTGGAAGCGTTCCAGAAACAATTGGATGACGTTGCACTGAGTGTTGACGCAAGGAAAGCAATAGAAGAGGCAATGGCCGGGATGGCCGCCGGTGATTACAGTGCTGCGATAGCGTGGTTGGAAAAAGAGTTAGAACGCATTAGTTCCGGTGGAACCGCTAAAGAAATCCAAGCCGCAGCCGATGCTCTGGACCACATGAGGGAAATGGCCGCTGCGTTCATCGCGTTGGAAGAACAGATGCTCGATGCTATGAAGATTGCAATGGGCTTAATGACCAACGCTGAATACGATGAAAAAAGAAGAAAAGAAATAGCAGAACGCTACGGTGACAGCCTTGGTATGAGTTACGAGGAGATGTTGAAAAGGTTTGCGGAAATGACGTTGGAAGAGTTGAAAGCAATGGCCAAGGCGATGGGCCTTACCTGGGAGGACATTGCGAGGGACATGGCGTATGTGGCCGCACAGGAGCGAGAACTCCTTGATATTAGAAAGGCCATAGCGGACTTGAATGAAAAAGTCGGCATTGATATGGGGACAATAGGGTTAGCAGACCAGAGGGATGCTATTTGGGAAAGATGGAACGTCTTATGGGACAGTATAAATCCCGTAGTGGAAAATGCTTTAAGGGAAACAAATTCCCTGGCGACTGATGGTTTATTAGATACAGGTGCGCTAATGGGTGACGTGCTGCAAAGTATAGGCGTCTTGATGAAAGATACGATAGGCTATCTATCCTCATCAACAGGATATTCACTTGGTGCTGTGGGGGGAGGGACTGGTCAGCTAACTCAGGTGGATGCCTTGGTAACAAACGCTCTGGACAGCACAGGGTATCTGGGAGATGTTCTGGACAGCACAGGGTATCTGGGAGATGTTCTGGACAGCACAGGGTATCTGGGAGATGTTCTGGACAGCACAGGGTATCTGGGAGATGCGTTGTACGAAATAAAGTCTGCTACTGAAGACGATGATCAGCTAGGTTCACCCATGACGGAAGAAATCCTGATGGAGTTGGTAGGTATCCTCGGAGAGTGGTGGACCGCAGCCAAGGCAGTGGTAGACGAAGCCTTTATGGAAGATGTTGCTACTCAAAGAGAGGGGTATGCATCAGAGCAGGAACTCCTCAATGAACAATTGGCCGTTGCTAAAGCGTTTGCGAGTTTAGTGGATCAGGTGCAAAGTGTAATAAAAACAATAAAATATTCTGACTTGAATATTAATGTACCACAGGTGAAGGCTGCTGAAGCGTTAAATGATTATGATACGTTGAAATTAGCTGCGGAAACGTCTGGTACTGCCGAAGATTATCAAAAATTTGTATCATTTGCCCAAACATATTTGCAGCAACAGCAGGCGGCGTATAAGTCTAGTGAGACATATCAGACTGCTTATGCAACAGTCATGCAGGATCTCGCTGATGTTGAAGCTCTAGCAACAACAAATAGTGCTGCTGAAGATGCAATTATTGCTGAACTTGAAGCTATTGAAGAGGCGGTTGAAGCCTTGGGTGACCTACTGCCTGATTATAGTGGAATAAAGGCCGAGTATGATATTGCGATAGGGATGGTTGAAGCTGCATTGGATGTTCTTGAAGCTGAAAGGAACGGGGACAGCGATAATGACGATGACTATTTGAGTAAGCTTGACGACTATTTGAGTAAGATTGGGGACTTTGTATCCTCTGTGCATGAATTTACATTTGAGGTTGGCGATTACGCTAAGCTAACAACCGACGCCATAACTGACTTCGTGTCCTCTACGGGTGAATTTGCATTCGAGGTTGGCGATTACGCTAAGCTAACAACCGACGCCATAACTGACTTCGTGTCCTCTACGGGTGAATTTGCATTCGAGGTTGGCGATTACGCTAAGCTAACAACCGACGCCATAACTGACTTCGTGTCCTCTACGGGTGAATTTGCATTCGAGGTGTCTGAGTATGCTAGCCTCGTGAGTGGGTTTTCAGGTGTTGTGCTTAGGTATGCAGGGGATTTAGATGGGTATACGTCTATACTGAGTACATCCACGGGTAGTATGGAAGGTAGCCTGTTTACCATAGCAACAAACACCGGGAATTTGTCTAAGCTATCAACGATAGATAGCGATACAGGGTATTTATATAAATTATCCAGTATAGATAGTGATACCGGGAATTTGTCTAAGCTATCAAGCATAGACACAAATACAGGGAACCTTGCGGGTATAAATTCAAACACGGGATATCTATCTAAGTTAACATCCATAGCA
>Ga0222658_1000900_pt1 | contig 14252 bp, 13 predicted proteins | sample AntAcemetagen476_FD_179830 | JGI IMG/M metagenome (GOLD analysis project Ga0222658, IMG submission 179830) | Saline water microbial communities from Ace Lake, Antarctica - #476 | ecosystem: Environmental > Aquatic > Non-marine Saline and Alkaline > Saline | place: Antarctica: Ace Lake... | reverse complement strand
TTAGTGACCCGGCTGGGGTTCGAACCCAGGACCTTATCCTTAAAAGGGATCTGCTCTACCAGCTGAGCTACCAGGTCATTAGTTGTTATACTAACGCTCAATATGATATACTATTTTTATAAATATGTCAATAGTAATTTATGCACTCACAAAGTATATCACAAATTTTAGAAAAGTTAAATACATCAAAAAGTGGTTTAACAGAAGAAGAATCAAAGATTCGTTTAAAAAAAGACGGTCCAAATCAACTACCCAAATCAAAAGAAAAAATAACTCGGTTTGGTATTTTCCTCCAACAGTTTAAAAGTCCTTTGATGATAATTTTAATTGTGGCTGGTGCGATTTCTGGTCTTTTGCACGAATATATAGATATGACAGTAATTTTGATTACTGTTTTTATTAATTCTGTTGTTGGTTTTTTTCAAGAAGATAAAGCAAACAAAGCTTTGGAACATCTAAATAAGATGATTGCTTATAAGGCAATTGTTTTGCGAGATGGGAAACCATTTCAAGTCCTAGCTACAAAAATTGTAAAAGGAGATATTTTATTAATAGAAGCAGGAGATAAAATTCAAGCTGATGCGAGAATTATTAATTATACAGATTTAGAAATTGATGAGTCATCTTTAACAGGAGAATCAGAACCGCAAATTAAACATGATAGAAAAATTTCCGACAAAACAATTTTGGCAGAAAGAAAGAATATGGTTTACAGAGGAACAACTGTTGCAAATGGGAGAGCGACAGTGCTCGTAGTTGCTACCGGAAAAGATACGGAAATAGGACAAATTGCTTCTCTGGTTAAAGATACCGTGGAAGACAAAACACCACTTCAAGAACAGATTTCTAAATTGGCAAAATGGATAAGCATTATAGTTTTGTTTATTTGTTTATCAATATTTGCGATTGGTATTTTTTCTAATTCACAAGGAGAGAGTTTGTTTCATATTTTTGAAATAGCGATTGCAGTGGCAGTAGCAGCTATCCCTGAAGGGTTGATGATTACGATGACAGTTATTTTGGCAATTGGAATGCAATTTATTTTAAAACGAAAAGCTTTGGTGCGTCGTTTGTTATCTGCAGAAACTCTCGGAAGTGTGTCTGTTATCTGTACAGATAAGACAGGAACAATCACCGAAGGTAAGATGCGTTTAACAGAATTAATAACCTCAAAAGAAGATCTTAACTTTGAAGAGATTAAAATTTTGCGTACAGAGAAAAATGAACGTAGGGAAGATGCTTTGATGTTGCTTCGGGCTGGAGTTTTGGCAAACAATGGAATTTTAGAAAATTCCAAAGAAAAAGAATCGGAATGGAAATTTTTAGGGGATAGTACTGATATTGCTTTTGTATATGCAGGAATAAAAGCAGGTTTTGAAAGAAATATTTTAGAAAAATCAAGTCCACGAATAGATGAAATTCCTTTTGATAGTCGTAATAAATTTATGGCTACTCTGCACCATGTTGATCATGAATCAGTTTTATATGCTAAAGGAGCTCCAGAATGGATTTTCAAAAATGCAAAGTATTATGAAGAAGATGGGAAAGCAAAAAAGATGACTGATAAACAGTTGAAGTTTTTTAAAGAACAAGCAAAATTGATGACAGCCAAAGGTTTGAGAGTTTTAGCAGTAGCGTACAAACGTCAAGATGGAAAAGTGAAAAAAATAGATAAAAAAGAATTAGATGATTTGGTGTTTATTGGTTTGGCTGGTTTGTCTGATCCAATTCGCAAGGGTGTTAAAAAAACAATAGAGATTGCTAAACAGGCTGGTATTAAAACAGTGATGATAACAGGGGATAATTTAAGTACTGCTCAAGCAATTGCTGGTCAAATCGGAATTCCAAATGGTGATGAACATGTTTTTGATGGAGCAAGGCTCGAAACGATTACCGATGATGAATTACAAGTAGCTATTAAAAGTCTATTTATTTATGCTCGGGTTGATCCTAAGCATAAGATTAGAATAGTTCGTGCTTGGCAAGCAAATGGTGAAGTGGTGGCAATGACAGGGGATGGAGTAAATGATGCTCCTGCTTTAAAAGCAGCCGATATTGGAGTTGCACTCGGATCAGGAACAGATGTTGCTAAAGAAATATCAGATATGGTTTTACTTGATGACCATTATGGAACGATTGTTTCTGCGGTGGATGAAGGAAGAACTATTTATCAAAATATTAAAAAAGTAGTTTTGTATTTGATTTCAGGAAGCTTTGCCGAAGCGTTGCTTATTGTTGGTAGTATGGTTGCTGGTATGCCTCTTGCCGCTTTACCTGTTCAAATTTTATGGATAAATATTGTGGAGGATGCTTTCCCAAATATAGCTCTTGCTTTTGACAAAGGAGATAAGGAAAACATGCAAGATCCACCTCGTCGGCGTGATGAGAAAATTATTGATAAAGAAATGAAGATAATGATAATTTTGAAGAGTTTGCTGGCGAACATTGCTCTATTTGCAATTTTTGTATATTTTTACCAAACAACAGGAGATATTAAATTAACTAGAACAATTGTGTTTGTAGGTTTTGGAATTGATGCTTTGTTTTATATCTTCGCAATCAGAAGTTTGCGTCATTTTGTTTGGGAGACTAATCCTTTTGGAAATAAATATCTACTTGCCTCAGTTGCGTTTGGTTGGGCAATGCTTTTATCAGCAATTTATGTACCATTTTTACAGACTTTACTTCGCACAGTTCCTCTAAGTCTAAACCATTGGATATTGATGATTGGATTTGGAATATTTAATTTAGTATTGATAGAAACTGTTAAATGGTTTTTTATTCACAGGAAGATTAGAAATGTATAGAGATATCCATATGGATATGTATAGAGATATAATTAAAGAATTAAAAAAATACGCAAATCCAGAAAAGGCAAAAATTTTGCAAGGTTTTTTTAAGACTGGGAAAGGTCAATACGGAGAAGGGGATATATTCCTTGGAATTGTAGTTCCAAATCAAAGATTAGTTGCTAAGAAATTTATTGATGCAGATTTAGAAAGTCTAAAAAAATTATTAGATAGTAAAATTCACGAACATAGATTAACGGCAGTATTAATTTTAACTTATCAATTTCCTAAAGCTGATAAAAAATTACAGAAAAAGATTTATAATTTTTATTTAAAAAATGCCAAACAGATTAATAATTGGGACTTGGTAGATTTATCCGCTCCAAATATCGTAGGGGAATATTTACAATCACTCGTTTGTCATTCTGAGTCGGAGCGAAGAATCTCTCGAAAGATTCTATACAAACTTGTAAAGTCAAAAAACCTATGGGAGAGAAGAATTTCAATTCTTGCAACGTTTACATTTCTACGGAATGGTGATTTTACAGACACTTTAAAAATCGCTGAGATTTTGTTAAAAGATGAACACGATCTAATTCATAAAGCAGTTGGTTGGATGCTTCGAGAGGTTGGAAAACGTGATCAGAGCGTTGAAGAGAAGTTTTTAAAAAAACATTATCAGAAAATGCCTCGCACAATGCTTCGTTATGCGATTGAAAGATTTGAAGAAGGTTTAAGGCAGAAGTATTTAAAAGGACAGATTTAACCAACTGTCATTCTGAATTTATTTCAGAATCTCCCGTTTGTTATTCTGAACGAAGTGAAGAATCTAAAACAGATCCTTGTGCCTCCGCTAAAGCTATGGCGACACGCGGTCGTTACCTCAGGATAATAATAGTGAAGTCCGTTCCAACTTGTCATTCTGATGAAAATTAGAATCTTTCAAAGTAGGCCTGTATTAAAAATAAAAACTATGGAAATCCTAGACATTGTAAACAAAAACGATGAAGTAATTGCCACTGCCTCAAGAGTTGAAGTTCATAAACAAGGCTTAATACACAGACAAGTTCATATTTGGGTATATAACGATAAAAATCAGGTTTTAGTGCATATGCGCCACAAAGATAAGGATAATTACCCTGGACTCTTAGATGTAGCCGCTGGTGGACATGTTAGCACTGGTATGGATTATCTAGAAACAGCTTTAAAGGAATTGGGCGAAGAATATGGATTAAATATTAAAGAAAATGAATTAAAAAAAATTGATAAATTTTACCGTGAACATACCGACATTATTACAAAATCCAGATTTAAGCTTTTTGACACCGTCTATTTATACCAGTATAATGGGGAGATAGAGAATTTGGATTATCAAAAGGAAGAAGTGGAATTTTTAGAATGGTGGCCAATGAAAAAATTCTTTGATTTAGGACTTTTGAACGAAGAAGAAAAGAAAAAATTCGTCCCACTTATTTTTTCCGAAGAAATTAAAGATGTTTTTCAAAAAATTAAAAAAATGATTTAAAATTTATGAAAATAACAAAATACGCACAATCGTGTGGTTTGGTTGAAACTAAACAAGGTAAAAGAATTTTGGTTGATCCGGGTGATTATGAATTTGATGAAAAATTATTAGATACGGATTGGATAAACATAGATTATATCTTTGTCACTCATAAACATGGTGACCATTGTTATACTGAGATAATAAATAAAATTATTGAGCGTGATGGAGCAAAGTTATACACCACCCAAGAAGTAAAAGAGTCTACTCCGGAATTAACTCCGGAGATAGTAAAAGAAGGAGACGTTATAGATTTAGGTGAAGGATTAAAAGCGGAAGTAACAAAAGCAGTACATGGTTGGATACCTTTGTTTAAAGGTGGAAATAAATTTCCAGAGGAAAATGTTGGTTATATTATTGATGATGGAGATAAAAGAGCATATTTTACTGGGGATACGATAGCTTTTGATAATGATTACCAGTGTGATGTAATATTTTTACCTGTTTGTGGTCATGGATTGATGATGGGTCCATGGGAAGGGGCTATGTTTGCAAAAATGACAGAAGCTTCAATCGTAATTCCTTGTCATGCTGACGCACCTAAGCATCCTGTAAATTGGGATTATGTTAAATCTGAATTCGATTCAGTTGAAGTAGAATATAAAAAATTAGTAATAGGGGAAAGTGTTGAGATTTAGCATTACCACGTTGTCATCTCGACCGCAACGAAGTGGAGTGGAGAGATCTTTTTTAATGTAATCTTTTAAAATTGTAATTACTTTGAAAGATTCCTCGACTGTCGCTCGGAATGACAATTGAATACATATTATAAATAAAAATTAATTATTAACCCTAGATTCCCGCCTTCGCGGGAATGACAAGCCTTCGGCTTATAATAAAATATGTTAGATAAAAAGAATATAAGTACAATCAGAAAAAATTTAACAGCTTATGACCAAAAGCGACTCGATGTTATTAAGCGATCAAACACAGCTTTGCACTATTCAAAAAGAATAATATTTGCCCTGCACCGTAAAAATGTTCCTGAAGCAGAACAAAAAATAAAAGAAGTAGAAAAAAGTTTTAAAGAAATTGCAGTAAAATATAAAAATGAACCAAAGATTTTTAACGAAGGGTCTTACAAAGCAGCAGTGGAAGAATATGTGGAAGCAAAAATGTTCTATAATTTTCTCAAAGGTAAGAAACTTGGAAAGATTACAGAAGTAAAAGTTGAACCATTTATTTATATTGCCGGGCTTGCCGACGTACCAGGAGAAATGTTACGCTATGCTGTAATGAGTGCGACTAATAAAGATTTTAAAATGGTGGAAAAATGTGTTGAAGGAGCAAGTGAAATTGTTGGAGAAATGATTGAGTTTAATTTAACAAGTTACCTTCGTACAAAATTAGACCAAGCTAAAGGTGCAGTTCGAAAATTAGAACAGGTGCAGTACGAAGTTAGTTTAAGAAATAAATAATTTATGAGTGAAGTTGGTAAAAATTATTTACCCAATGTCGATGATGAAATCTGGGGAGATTTAAAGAAAAAAACAAAAAAGTTTGATGATATTTTTTTTCTTTTTAGAGAAAGCCATAATTTAAAAGAGCAAAGGGTCTTAGCGAAATCTTTGGTAGATAAAATTAAAGCTGGGGTGATAGATCATCAAAAAATGGTTGGTCTTCTAGCGAAGTCAGATTGCACAGAAGAAGAAATTAAAAATTGGGAGAATGGTGATAGATCAATCGAAGGTTGGGTTAGATTGATAAAACCAGAAATATCACAAATTGACTTAGATGTTGAAATTTTAGCTCCAGGCAAAGATGAAGAGAAGGTTGTAGAAGGTCAAAGAGCAGAAAAACGTAACAAATTAGAGTTTAATAAGATTAAAGTTTTGTTAAATATTTTTGAAGATATAAATAGCAGTATTGTTGAGATAAATGCCGAGGGAGATCGTGAAGGTAGAGAAAGTAGTGGGTATAGAGTTTTTGTTTTAGACGATATTAGTAAAATTATAATGATGAGTGATTTGTTTGGAAAAGCAACTGTTGTAATACACGATGTAAAAAATGTGGATGATCAGGAAGTGTTAAAAAGCATTCTATCTTTAAACAGAACAGATCTATTGAAGTCAAACTTAGATGTTCAGAGGATAGATTATGAAGAAGAAAATAAAGAAAATTGGGAAAAAAGAATCAGAGGTGCATTAGAAAGACCTGTTAGTAATCAAGCAATTGAACTTGATACAAATATTGTTGGAGGAGAATTACCAGCTTATCATTTGGCTGATAGATTTCTTGCACGTTTATCTGATGAGGAATTATTGGGAGGTATTGAAGGTAACTACCGTCATTTTTTAGATCAAAACAAAATAACTGAAAGATCTTATCAAAAAAATTCTTTTGTTCAAAGAGTAAATAAAGAACGTGATAAGAGGGATTTAAAAGTGGAAGGGTCGAGAAAAGTAGATAGTGAAATTATTGAAAAGGTGGAGTTTTTTCTCGATAATCTTACAGATGAAGAACTTATTAAGATGAAAAATAGAGAATTATATGATCTTTTACTTCATACTTTCGGTATTGCAGAGGAGCAATATGGAGTTTCTATTTTTTTAAAAAAAGTGAAAGATGAGAGGAAAACAAGAGGGGTGAGTTCAGAAAATTTAATACCGGTCGATGAAACCATGGTTAAAGAAGTAAAATCATTTTTAAAATTTTTAACCGACAGTGTTTTAATTTCCACCCTTGAAAGAGGTAAAAGAGGAAGAATAGAAGCTTTATATCAGAGATTTTTAGATGAAAGAGGATATGAGAAAGTTGATATTAAATATCGTAGTTTTTATGATCTTTTAAAGAAGGAGTCCAAAAGAAGAGAATTAGAATATGAAGAATCACGCAATGCTAAAATTGCATCAAAGGCTAAAATTTATATAGCAAATTTAGAAGATTCACGACTCACAGGAGAAGGATTGTCAAGAGGGTTGTATGACGATTTCATGTCTACTGAAAAACAAGAGCAAGGAAAAGAAGATCTAACTTATTCCAAACGTTCTTTTGAAGCATATTTAAATCTAGAAAGGAGAAAAAGAGGTTTAAAATCTGACGCTTTTTTTGATCAAAAAGCAGTAGAAAATGCCATTGATTTTTTTAAAAAATCTTTTGCAAAAGAAGTTAAAAAATCATATAGGGAATTGTATAATTTATTTTTACAAAGTTTTGGTTATACAAATAAAGATTATTCACTAAACTCATTTAAGAAAATTGCTACTAAATTGCATGGCGAAATAGAATCTTTGTCAGGAGAAAAATCTAGAAAAGAAATCCTTTTGCAGGCCCGTGTTTTTTTCTCTAATTTATCTAATGATCAACTGAGTAGTATAACCGGTAGAAGACTGTATGATTTATTTTTAACTCAAACTGATGTAAAGGAGAGCGAGTATGGGCAAGAAATCTTTAATTCTTTGGCGCATGTTAAAAGAAAGGCTAGAGGTATAAAATTAAAAAAATGACCAGTCTACCACATGCACGCATGGTTGACTGGTCAAGATAAGCGAGTGATCTCTAAACTTTGAAAAGCAGAAAAAGAGGGGGGTAGTACGTTGAAAGAGCGGTAAAAGATTCGTGCTTCACGTAATCTTTTAATATTAACCTTACTGAGCAACAGGGGAAAGGTGGGAAACTCCAAATCACAAGCTTAGAAAGTAGATTACTTTAAATAATAATTTTTGTCAACATCATGAATTTTATTAAAAGTTTTAGGAAATAAAAAAGGCCCAACATTGCGTGTCGGGCCTCCAGGTGTCCTTAGAAATGTGTTAGGATGGGGTGGGTGGTCAAATTCCGTGGATTGCATTGCGGTTAAAGGGGGTACTCTAACAACTACAACAATCGATTGACCGTAACACACTTTAAGGAACATATAACTATACCATATTTTAATAATTTTGTCAAGCTTATGAAATATATTCGTAAAATTTATCACTATTTAATCGCTTTGCTTAGCTATTTATACTATTTTCGTCCAAGTCGTAAAATGATAGTAATTGGAGTAACAGGAACAAAAGGGAAGTCAACTACTTGTAGTTATATTTCTAGTGTTCTTAGAGCAGGTGGGAAAAAAGTAGCTGTTTTATCAACAGTAGAATTTAGAATTGGAGATAAAAGAGAGCTAAATACTAAAAAAATGACCATGCTGGGCAGAGGACAAATTCATAAATTTTTGGCAGATGCTGTAAAACAAGGTTGCCAGTATGCAATTGTGGAAACATCCAGCGAAGGAATTTTGCAATATCGTCACCTGTTTTTAAATTATGATATTGGAATTTTTACAAATCTAGGCACAGAACACCAAGAGCGTCATGGTGGCTTTGAGAATTTAAAGCACGACAAAGGTAAAATGTTTACGGAATTAGGTAAGCACAAGAAAATTCTAAACGGAAAAGAAGTTAAAAAAATTATAATAGTTAATGGCGATGATAAGAATTCAGATTATTATTTAGATTTTCCTGCTGATGAGAAAATTACATTTCACAGGGCTGATTATAATCCTGAGTTTAAATTAAATATTGCCGGTGATTTTAATAAGTATAACGCGCTAGCTGCAATTCAAGTTGGTAAAACTCAAAGCATTAGCCAAGAAGAAATTAAAAAAGGAATAGAGAATGTAAAGTTAGTAGAAGGTAGAATGGAATTTATTGACGTTGGTCAAGACTTTAAAGTGGTAGTTGATTTTGCTCACGAACCAATGAGTTACAAAGAATTATTTACTTCGTTACGTAGCATGTTACGTAGCAGCGTGCTTCCGGACGGAAGCACGTCCGGAAGCACGTCGCCAAACAACACATCTCTAACCCACTCGCGAGTGGAAAATTCCCTCCTTGAGGAGGGTGAGGGAGGTGTTAATAAAATAATTGCTATTATCGGTTCTGACGGTGGTGGTCGTGACATTGGAAAGCGTGAAAAAATGGGTAGTATTGCCGGTGAGTTGTGTGATATAGTAATAGTTACAGATGTAAATTGTTATGATGAAGATCCGCTTGAAATTGCAGAAATGTTGGCCGTGGGTGCTTGTAAAGCTGGAAAAAAAGATGAAGAGGACTTATTTATTGAAATAGATCGTAAAAAAGCTATTAAGTTAGCATTTGAAAAAGCTCAAGCAGGGGATATTGTAGTAATAACTGCCAAAGGAATAGAACCATGTATGGTTGGTGCTAAAGGAATACAAGTCAAATGGGATGACCGTAAAGTTGCCAGAGAAATTTTACAAGACCTAATACCTAAGACCTAAGATTTTATTTATGAGTATAGAAAGAAAAATTCATCTAGAAGATGATGAAGAAATTATAGAAATTATTAAACCAAGTTTTCTGATTTATTTTTGGGGATATTTTTTTGGTATTTTGGTTATTCTAATTTCTGCATATTTTTTATTTTGGCTCCTATCTCACGACTGGTGGGGAAAGGCTATTCTTGGATTTAATCTCATAGTAGCTATATTTTTAATCTTGCGTTCATATATTTTAAATTCTGGGAATGCTTTGATAATTACAACTGACAGAGTAATAGACATAAATAAAGAGAAATTATTTTCAGAAAATACATATTCTTTAAATTATATTGATATCAAAGATATATCAATAGAAAAAAGAGGATTTAAAAGTATGTTGTTTGGACTTGGTAATATTTTAATCGAAAGTAAGACAGGTCAATTTATTCTAGATTTAAATGGAATCTCAAACTCTACTCGCATTCAATCTCTTGTCTTAAAAACAAAAACAGAAAATTTACAAAACAGAAAATTTTCAAGTGACGAAAAGATTTATGAAAATTTTATTAAATTAATCCCTAAGCTAGAAGAGGAAGATCTAGATGAAATACAAGATCAGATAAATATTGAGTTAAATAATAGAGAAGAACAAATTGATGAAATAGATGAAGATGTGGTATAATCTTTAAATAAAGTTAGAATTGTATGTCTTCCCGTAAAAAGCCGTTAAAACAATTTTTGAATTCAAGGTGGTTTTTTTTAATAGCCGTTTTGTTAACACTCTCTGTTATTATTGCATTTTCTCGTGCTTTTTATCGTGATTACGAAATTAGACAGGAGATTCAATCTCTGCAGGATGAAGTTGCTCGTTTAGAATCAAAAAAAGTAGATAGTTTAGATATATTAAGCTATGTTAAATCAGATGAATATGCGGTTGAAAAAGCTAGAACTGAATTGAATATGGTTGATCCAGGAGAAAAGATGATGATTATTGACAATAAAAAAAATAATGGACAAGAAAATATAGTTGTGGTAAAATCTAAAAATAGTAAATCTAATTTAAAAAAATGGTGGGAATTTTTCTTTAATTAATAAAAAATATATGAATGAAGAAATGCAAAAAGACGAAGGAGTAACATGTGAAAACAAAAAAATGTTTGTTTTTGGTTTAGTAGGATTTTTATTAGTAGCTCTAATAATCTTAGTTGGTGTGAGTTTATTTCGTGTGTACAGCAAGACAGCTGATGATGGTTTTACAGTGACAATGGCTAAGGCATTAAAATTGCCAGCTTTAAAAGTTGCCGGTAATACTGTTTCATATAGTCAGTTTGTTACAGACATGAATGCTATCAAACACGTTAGGAAGTATGACATAGAAAATAGTGGTCCGATGGCACAAATTACAGAAGACCAAATGGTTGATCAAGTTTTGTGGCGTTTAGCTACAAATGTATTAGTAAATAAATTAGCTTCTGAAAAAGGTATAGAAGTTGAAGACGGAGAAATAGAAGAAGTAAGAGCAAATGTGCTAGAACAATTTGGTGGTGATGAAGATAAATTGACTAGTGAATTACAAGAAAGATATGGTTGGGATTTAAAAGAATATGAAGAAAAAGTAATTGTTCCATTTTTATTACAACGTAATTTAAGTGAGTTTATTGCAAAAGATGTTGATTCAAGAGAAGCTATTAAAGGACAGGCTTTGGAAGTTTTAGACGAAATTAAAAATGGTGCTGACTTTGCTGATATGTCTGCCGAGTATGGTCAAGATGGTACAGCTGAAGTTGGAGGAGACCTAGGTTGGTTTGGTCCTGGTCAAATGGTTTTGCCTTTTGAAATGATTGCTTTTGATTTAGAACCGGGAGAATTAGCTGAGGAATTGGCAGAAACTCAATTTGGATATCATATCATCAAAGTTGATGAAACTAGAATGTCACCAAAGATGGATGAAGAAGGTAACGAAGTAGAAGGCGAAGAAGAAAAACAAGTTAGAGCAAGACATATTTTATTTAGATATCCAAGTTTAGATACTTATCTAGATAAAATGACCCAAGGTTCAAATGTAAAAGTTTATTTGAAAGTAAATAATCCATTTGAAATTCCAGAAGAGGTGGAAGAAAGTCAAGAAGAGGCTGTAGAGGTAGAAGATGCTGAATAATTAGAATATAAAACTCGTTTAAAAAGACCTCGGATAATTCGGGGTTTTTTTAATTGACTTCATCATACTTTTGAGATAAAATGTTTTGTATAAGCGGGTGTAGTATAATGGTAGTATACGACCTTCCCAAGGTTGAAGCGTGGGTTCGATTCCCATCATCCGCTCAAAAAAGACGAAGGGCGAGTGAGTATTCTCTATTCCGCTCAAAAAAGACGAAGGGCGAGTGAGTATTCTTGTATTCCGCTCAAATTAAATTCATCATGCCTCCTTAGTTCAGTGGTAGAACAGCGGTATCGTAAATCGCATACGTCAGTTCGATTCTGACAAGAGGCTCAAACAAACCTCAACAAAATTTATCCCCAACAGTGTCTATCCTCAGATATCATTTTTACTGCAATTCTAAAATTTTAATTAAAATTTTTAAATTTCGTTACAAAAGCATACCTGGGGATAGACACTTATGACGAATTTTTAAATTTGTGATATAATATTACCATGATTAAATTAACTGGAATATCAAAAATTTATCCAACACCTTTGGCCGCACTTCGCGATGTTAATCTTCATATTAAACCAGGTGAATTTGTTTCTATAATTGGACAGAGTGGAAGTGGCAAGACAACTCTTGCTAAACTTTTGATTGCCGAAGAAAAAGCAACCAAAGGAAATATAGAAATTGGTGGTAACGATGTGACATATTTAAGTTATGGAGATATTCCATATTTGCGTCGTCAAATTGGAACAATCTTCCAAGATTTTAAACTTTTGTCTGCCAAAACAGTTCATGAAAATGTATCCTTTGCACTTGAAGTTGCTGGAAAACCTAAAAAGAGAATTAAAAAAATAGTTGATGAAGTTTTGGAAATTGTAGGATTAGGAACAAAACATAAAAGTTACCCAAAAGAACTATCAGGAGGAGAACAACAAAGAGTGGCAATTGCTCGTTCACTTGTGCATGGTCCAAAAATTATGATAGCAGACGAACCAACCGGAAATTTAGATACGATTAATACTGAAGAGATTATAGATATTTTAAAAAAGATTAATGAGTATGGAACAACCGTACTTTTGTTTACTCATAATCGTGAAATTGTAAATCGTTTAAAAAAACGCGTTATCACTTTGCATGAAGGTCAAATTACCATGGACGTAGAGCAAGGAAAATACGTACTTTAAATTTTCAATTCTTAATTTTCAATTTTCAAACAATAATCAATATTTAAATTTCTAAATTTTAAAAATTTGGTTATTAAAAATTGTTTAGAAATTAGAAATTAGAAATTAAAAATTTTAATTGTATGTTAGGTTTTTTTAGAGTTATAAAATATGCTTTTCAAGATATAGGTAGAAATCTAGGCCTTTCTTTTATGACGGTTTTTATTCTTGTCTTAATGCTTTTGTCGGTAAATGTTTTGTGGTCAGTGAATGTATTAACAGACGAAGCAGTGGTTGCTGTAAAAGGTCAGATTAATGCTAGTTTATATTTTGTACCAGATGCAACCGAAGAAGGATTAAAAGAAGTAGAAGAATACATAGATTCATTTCCAGAAGTTTTAGAAATTAATTTACAGAGTAGGGAAGACGTTTTGGAAAGTTTTAAAAAACGCCATGCTAATAATGTAGAGGTTTTGGATGCTTTAAAAGAATTAGGTGATAATCCTTTTGGGGCGACCATGATAATAAAAACTCGCGAACCAAAAGATTATGCAAAAATTATTACCGCTTTAAATGTTCCAGAATATGATTATTTAATAGAATCAAAAAGTTTTGAAGGACAAGAGGGAGCTATAGAAAAGTTACAAAATATAACTAGCAGGATTGAAAGAGTTGGATTTGGTTTGTCGTTTTTGTTTGTTATTATTTCATTCTTGATTATTTTTAATACTATTCGTGTTTCTATTCAATCTCAAAGACAAGAAATTGGAATAAAACGTTTGGTAGGAGCAAATAATTGGTTTATACGAGGTCCGTATTTGATTGTGGCTTTTGTTTATACTATTTTAAGTTTAGCTCTAACAATAAGTGTGGTTTTCTTTGCTTTGCATTATCTAGATCCGTATTTAGCTGTTGTTTTCCCAAATGGTTTCTCCTTGACAAATTACTATAAATCTAATATAATGATGCTGTTCGGAAGTCAGGCTGTAGCAATCTTACTTTTGACAGTATTTTCTTCTTTACTTGCAATGCGTAAACAGTTGAAGATATAAAATATAAATATTCGCGGATCGTCTAATGGCAGGACTTCAGGTTTTGATCCTGACTATCGGGGTTCGAATCCCTGTCCGCGAACTCGGAAAAATAATTAAAAAATACTGATTTAAATTCAGTATTTTTTAATTATTTTTTTATCCTTTCGTCCTTGTCAAAAACTGTTTGGACTCATCAGTACCAATATCATTAGTAGAGGATTGGGGCTTAATAGAAATTCTGGTCGGCTATTTTCTTCCTTTTAACAACTCAACCACAACTTTCTCTCTTCTTTTTTTGGTAAGTCCTCTGTGAACATTAAGTTTATTTTTTAAACTACTAAAATATCCG
>Ga0222658_1000899_pt1 | contig 14259 bp, 28 predicted proteins | sample AntAcemetagen476_FD_179830 | JGI IMG/M metagenome (GOLD analysis project Ga0222658, IMG submission 179830) | Saline water microbial communities from Ace Lake, Antarctica - #476 | ecosystem: Environmental > Aquatic > Non-marine Saline and Alkaline > Saline | place: Antarctica: Ace Lake... | reverse complement strand
AATGAAACAATCTGAGTTTGGGAAAGGGTGTGGCTATTGCTTAGGATTATTTGTGGCACACACAGGAGACTTTGATAAGAGATTAAAGTGTTCAAAAGATATTGAATCAAGTATGAAAGAAAGATATCCAAAGTATGATGCTGAGAGAGAAGCTGCATCAATGTGGTTCTATGCTGCGGCAGATCACTTGTATGAGTTTGAAGTTCCAGACACTATGACTCCACCGATGTCTGAAAAATTCACAAATCGTGCAGAGAAATTTGTGGAGTTTGTTATGGCCCGCAGATTAACTATGAAAGCAGAGGATAAGCCAACAAAAGAAGATGTGTTCTGGGCAGTTGATGAAGCTAAGGAATTGCTAAGACTTCTCGACGATGAACGCGGAATCAAAACAATTAAAGCAGAATTTAGCTAAAAAATATACGGAGGAAAGAACATGAATGGGAATTCAATAATTGAGTATATAGAATCTAAGAATGGCGCACTAGAAGAAGCGTTCATTGAACAACATAAAGGAGATTGCGGGTTTCAAATCGCAGGGTTAAAAGCGATTCTCAAAGAGTCCGCAGATACAATGATCGCAAGGAGTTATGTGTTAGAAAAATTAACGATGATTGAAAATGGAGGGATTGGTTTCCATCCAGTCCTAAAGGAAGCAATCGAAGATGCGTTCATTGAGAAACATCAAGAGGAATTTATGAAGTTCGTGGAAGAAGAAATGAACTGCGAAGGCGATAGAGTGGAGGCGCAGTATGAGCAAGTCTCTGACTGAAAGGCAGATTAAATTTAAAGTCTATTGGGTGCGGCGGTACGGCAGCGGGGGAAGAATCGGAATAAGTAAAACAATCTTAGGCAAGAGGATTAAGGTTGAGATTGTAACCGCACCCAGTGAATCAGATAAGTGGAGCCATATCTCCTTGAAGGACTCATTAAAGAAAGAGTATCTAGTTACGAGATCAGGGCATGGAGCCTATGCGAACGTACCTATTATCTTAATCGGTGCGAGGGTGCGGATTAAAGAAATAATCTAAAGGAAACAAAATGCCACACAAAAAAATACCAAAACCACCATTTGGAAGATTTTCATTAGAAAAAATATTAAGTAGGACATATCTTGTCAAGAGAGGGTATTTCGTAGGCAGATTTAATGTGGGAAGTGCGGCTACTGGGAAAAAAATAAAATTAAAACTGATAACCTTTGGGTCAGAAGATGAAACTTCAAACAGAAGATTAAGTATGGATGAAGCATTGAAAAGAAAATACAGTGTGTTCCGTATAGGGAAAACTGCAGGAGCCCATGTTCCATTAGTATTGGTGGGTTCAAGAGTTAATATTTATTTTGTAGATTAATTTGAAAACCACACGCGGGGTGAAACAATGGTAGAATTAACAGAGAGTAGAAGAAAGAACATTGAAAAATATGCGAGCAAGTTTGGTGTTGAGCCAGACACAATAGATTTCACAGCACATTGGGATTCATCTCTATCTGAATCTGAAGCAATGAAGATAGTGGAGGAAGAGATCTTGAAGTATGCGCCATCTGATTCTGCGGCGCAGGTAGAGAAGCATGTAGCAGAAGAAGAATCGCGCAGATACAAAGAGTTGCAGCATGAAAAGAAAATGATTGATGAGAACAGAGAGCAAGCATTCGAAACAATCAAGAACTCTAAGAGCCCGCTGCTTGACACATACTACAGGGAGCTAAGGACTTTTGTGAAGGCAACAGTAACAGGAAACAAAGTTCATTCTTTGTTTGTGATTGGAGAAGCCGGATTAGGAAAAACTTTCCAGATCTTGCAAGAGTTATTGGTTGAAGGCGTAGAGTTTGAAGTGATTCAGGGTAACATAACTCCTCTTGCCTTGTTTAACAAGCTCTGTGCGCATCCTGACAAGACTTTCTTGTTAGATGATACATTGTCTATGATTCAAAACAAACAGTCTCTAAGCTTGTTATTTGCGGCTATGTGGAGTGCGCAGGGGAGAAGGAAGATTGAATGGAACAGCACATCTCAAAAGGTAAATCAAACTGAGGCGCTATTTGACGGCAAGATAATCTTGGTTTTGAATTCAGTGCCTAAGGAAAATGAGGAAATCCAAACACTGATGAGTAGGTGCTTGAGTTATACCATACGATTTAATTATCAACAGAAGATGGAGATTATTTATGAGTTAGCTAAAGTAATAAGTAAGTCTGCGGCAGATACTAAAAAGAATATTGCGCTGGCAGATTGGTTAAGGAAGAATTCAAATGAGTCTACACGAGATCTGAATTTGCGAACCTTCTTTAAAATCAAACAACTTTCTGAGACTATAAACAATTGGGAAGAGATGGCATTAAAAATGGATGGGATGCAGAGTAATGAGGCAATCGCAGAGATGAAAGCCGTGTATGAAAGCGGGCAGAAACCAAAGGAGCAAGTAAGGGAGTGGTGTGAGAAGACAGGGTTAAAGCAAACCCGATTCTATTACTATCGTAAAAAGTATTTGGAGATGCGTGGATAATTTCAAATCAAATAATAGGAGGAAATCAAATGGCAAAAGTAGAACAGATAACAGAACCTGCGCAGTTAGCTAAGGAAGAGCAGGCAGTAAAAGAAGTGGAGGCTAAAGTAGAAGCGAAGCCTAAATCAAAAACAGAAGGACCATATATAGAGTTCATGCAAAGTACCCTCATGGACCCCCTATCTATAATGGATGAGCTATTAAATGAAATAGTTTTAACATTAGATGAGAATGGGTTGAAGGGAAATATGATGGACCCAGCAAGTGTGGCAATGGTAGATTTAGATCTGAAGCCTGCGGCGTTTAAGGAAATTGGAGGGAAGATAAAAGTCGGAGTGAAATTGAAGATGTTAAAAGACATCCTCAAGAGAGCCAAGGCAGATGAGACTGTGCGGATTAACTTCAAGAATCCAATCGAAGTAATCATTGCAAGTAAGTTTAACAAGAAATTTACCCTACCACAAATTGATGTGGAAGAGAAAGACGGGAAGATGCCAGAGCTAAAGCACACTGCAGTATTTGAAATTGAGACTGCGGTTATTAAGGAAGCTATTGGAGACTGCGGCAAGGTAGCAGAAGCGATTTCATTTAAGATTAAAAATGAAAAGCTAATGGTGCATGCCAAGGGAGACTTGTCTGGGTATCAAGGAGAAGTCGCAGACTTAAAAGGCATGGAAGACTGCGAGAGTAAATTCGCAAGAGAGTACTTAGTTAAGATGGTTAAGCCGCTGTCTAAAGAATTTACAATGAGCATGGGAACTGATTATCCAATTATGTTTAAGTATGGATTGGAACACGGATCTTCAATTAGTATAATCCTTGCTCCTCGGATTGAAAATTCTTAGGAGGAAATTGAAAATGGAAACAAGAAAGTCCAAGATTAGGTTTAGTAGTAATCGAAGTTGGACTGAGTTTAAATGAAAGTGTAGAAATTAGGGAGGAATAAAAAATGGAAACAAAAAAATACATTGAACAAAGAAAGAAACTTGTTACGCAGTTAAGAAGTCTTATTACTCTGCGGCTTCAAGTCAAAAGAGATATCCGTAAAGTCCGGAGTGAAATGGATGGATGGGATTCCGCATTGATAGAGGGGGATTAAAATGGTCTTAGAAGGAAGAAAGATTAAAGCAATGAGGAATATGACAAAAGCCGAACTCAAAAGGGAAGGATGGGATGGCAAGTGTATCTGCCTAGAACTAGATGACGGCACAATATTATATCCCTCACAAGATGAAGAAGGTAATGGGCCAGGAGCATTGTTTGGCTATGAAGATGGCAAGACAATTATGTACTGGATTTAAGAGGTAAGATAAGATGGCACAAGTAACACTGCTCGGAGAGGAAGCAGAAGAGACTGCGCAGAAAAAGAATCCAGAGAAAGTGGAGATTATCATTGAGCCTGGACACCACTATGATAAGTCACATAAGAATGGCGCAGAGTACACAAGCGTTGATTTTAGTGCTAGAACATACGGAGGCTGCAGTGGTCGTGATACTGATGAGGAGATTAATAATTCGGTAAAGCACTACAAGGAATGGATCATAAGGAAAGGGGATATCCCTGTGGGTGAACTACCACCACCTAACATTTGGTTTCACCAAAGTTAAGGGAAGTGGCTTCTTGTTTCATAGACACATATCTAGAATCAAAAACATTCTGATTCCCCGAAAGAGGTATCTCCACAAGCGTAACTTCAGGCAGTTCCTGCCTTAGTTTATTGATTGTAAGTTTTCTAATCTCTAATGCAGAATTATAATCTCGGTTTATATCCAAACCACAATTACTGCATTGGTGTTGTCTCTGATGCAGTCCCTTTGGTACAGTTATTCCACAGTTACTACATCTCTGGGATGTACCTCTTGAATTGACAGTTACAGCATATTTACCAGCATTTTCGGCTTTGTAAGTAATAAACTGTCTTAGTCTCCCCCAAGATACATCTGAAATTGATTTTGATAAATGTTTATTCTGAACCATATTAGACACAACCAAATCTTCCATGCCAATTGCATCATAATTATCAACATAATATCTAGAAATTTTATGGTCTCTATCTATCCTACATCTTCCTAGCTTTTCATAAGCCACAGCAAGTTTTTGTTTTGATTTATATCTATTAAGACTACCTTTCTTTTTCTTTGATAATTGTCTATGAAGTTTTTTTAGTTTTGCTTCTTGAGACTTTAAGATTCTTGGATTTGGAATATTAGTATTATCTGAATCAAATGTCAAATCAATCAGGCCAACATCAATTCCAACAACTTTACTAATCTTTGTTTTTTTTGGAATTGTTACTTTTCTTTCTTCACAAAGGTTAGCATACCACTTACCTGATGCTTCTCTTTTGATTATTATCTGTTTTATTTTACCAAGTATCTTGCGGTGGCATTTGATTTTTATGTCACCTATCTTAGAAAGATGAAGTTTTGTATTATCCTTAATTAACTTAAATCCAGTTTGGTTATAGGTAAATGATTTGAACCAACCCTTTCCTTTATATCTCAATCTTCCAACTTTGCGTTTACCTTTAGTTTTGGCTAGGGCTGAAAGATTGGAGAATAAACGGTAATTTTCGTATTGTAAGGTTTTGGAATGCACCCTTTTGAATCTTGGTTCACAGATTTTTATCTCGGGGATTGTACCTTGAATCATAGATTTATCTATAACTTTTTGTTCATTAAGTTCAAAGAGGAGTTTATTATACATCTGTCTACATAATTCCTTTGTCTCAAGCAATCTAGCTTCTTCTTTCCTTCCCGGATACAACCTAAATTTATGAGTTATTAGCATTTATTTGTTCCTTCATAATTTTTTGGAATTCATAACTTGGAATTAAATCATTTTCTTTACAATATTCTTGATACTTTTTCCAAATATCTTCCCTCAAGCTTATTGTTACGTTTATTTTTTCCATTTGTTTCATAAATGATAAGTAATTATCATACACTTATAAATCTTTCGGTGTTTCTTTATAAACTAAACTTTTTGTGCTTTTTCATTATTATACAATAGTAATTCTTTACCATACCCTAACTGCAAACAGTTCAGGATATGGACTTCTTTAAAGGGTTAAAAATATAACTCTTCAAAATCTTAATTTTTTAACAAAAAATATATATACATAGGGATCCTATTATATTATTGAAAAAGGTAAGAGACGGTTAATGTTTTAAATTATTACAAATCATTGAGTGTAATTTAATAGTAATAAAAAAGGGTAATCTTTTAAGTATTAACTAATTAACAAAAAAAGGGATTGAAATGGAGATTAAACAAATTGAAAAGATTGAGAAATTTGTGAATAGTCTTCCTGATGCTGAAAAAGGCAGAGCCGTTTTGGTTGTTGAAGGCAAAATATTCAGTTGGGAATCAATTCTAAAAGAATTTAAAAAGGGGGGCCCACTATCTAAAAAAGTTTTAAAGGAGTTAGAGGAGAAATTAAAATGATAGACCACACAATAACAGACGAGGATTGGGAAGTAGTTGAACAAAGGTTAGAGGATATGCCTGAAGAATTACAACTAGGAATTTTGGAACATTCATATACCAAATCTGAGTTATTGGAAGAAGTAAAAAAAAGGAGCCAGGTAGGAATAGCATACGCTGAAATGCAGTTAGGTTTTATAAAATGGTTGGCACAGCAAAGCAAGATAATGGAGTAGGTTCTATACTTATTGGACGATGTAATTGTGATCCTATTGTTAAGTATACTTCTTTTTGGTGTGAAGAAGTGATCTCAGAAGCCAGGGAACAGGGATATTCCTTAATTGACTTAAAGAATGAAAATTTTACAGAATCAAATTTTAATAAATGCGTATTAAAAAATAAACCTTCCATAATTCTATTAATGATCTGCGCGAGTTAGTTAAATTAGGAGGGAAATGAAGATGGCAAATTGGTTTGAGGAATTAAAAGGGATAAGCAGGAAGGATAAGATCATTGCAGTCGCAACTGAAAAAGGATTATTCAATTCAGTTGAAGAAGCAAAGGGTTTAGACTATGAGTTCGATGATGGGTTTGGATGTACCAACGGCCCAAAGTTTACTGCATGGAGTGAGAAGAGAGTTTACTTCCCAGGGGGATTTGATGGGAGTGAATGGATAGATAATGTTCCAAGGCATCCATCAAAAGAAGTAACAATGCATATAGGTGGTGGATAAAATGGTGTTCAAATTAATTGAAACATATAGTGAAGGAGACTACAACGAGTTTGAAGTATGGAAATGCACAGACTGTGGCAGAACTTATACGCATCCAAGTGGATCTGACTGTCCAGCGTGTTGCCCTTGTGAGTTCAAGGAGGATTGAAATGACACAAGCAAATCTATTTGGGGAAACAGTTAAGGTGCCAACTGTAAGTATGTCTGCGCCGGATTGGAAGGGAGAGAAGACTGCGACTAAGCAAGTTCCTCTGGGCCAGCCAAGAGACGAGCAAGGAAACTATATGTCAGATGATGACATTCAATATCCTAAAGAGTATTGTATTAACCAGATTGAATCAGAAGGATACCTTTGGGATATGCGCTGTTGGAATAAGTATAAAGATAAGGCAGAGGTTATGGAAAGATTAAATAATCTGCGAGATCTTAACTGCGGGCATACTGTCTTCTGTATTAAGCTTCTTCTTAATAGATATAATGTAAGTAAGGAAGAAGTCTGCGGCGTTATCATGCGAAATTCTAATAGGAAATATAAGAACCGGTTAGTCAAATGCTTTGGGGATGCAGGGAAATGCCCAAAATATTTAAAGCAAGGTGATTATAGTGGTGGGATTTGTAAAAGGTGCGAGTAATAATAAAAGCAGAGTATCATAAGTATAAGAAGTATAATACTTTCTATACTTACTTACTAATACTTTCTATATATCCCCTACCCAAGATAAGTATAAAGGTATAATAAGTATAACAAATATACATATACTTGAGAATATAAATATTTAATAACTTAAATCCCAAATTATAAATTATGGAATTACCTTATGATCCTTTTATTGAAGATTACATAGCCAACTATGACCAATATAAAGTTCACCCAGTTCTTGAATGTCCTACATTAAAGTTAATGAAGAACCGAATGGTTCAACAAGCAACACAAATTTCAAGGGGATTTTTTTTCTCCGAAAGATCTTTGCTCATTGGAGTTAAAGGGATTGGAAAGACAACGGCATTATTTTTCTTAAGAGATACACTAACCAAAAATGGAGTCACAGTTATAGATACCCCTCGCTTAATAGAAAGTGAAAGTCATTTTGAGATGTTAATTGGAAAGTCAGTAGAAGAATTAATAACAGAGAGTGGAAAGCGTAAGCCATTCTTCTTATTAGTTGATTTCCCAGATTCAATTTCCCCTCAGCAATTTAAGAACTTCTTGACATGGGTTGATAAGATTAATCGCAATCCTAAGATGTATAATTATGTGAACATGGTATTCGCTATGAATAAATCTATGTTTAATAAAGCAGATACTTACTCATTAGTGCTTGGTAAGTTTGTAACATTGAACCTTGAGAGATTTAATTATGGTGAGGTTCAAGGACTATTAGATTCTAGATTAAAGGCATTTAATATAAATTCTAAAGAAATATTCAGTGCAGAAACTATAGCCCTTATCCATTCTTACTCACAAGGAATTCCCAGAAATGTTGTGTCTGCGGCTGGGCTGTTGATTAACAGCAGAGCGCAAATGCCCATCACAAAAGATTCTGCACAAAAGATTCTAAGCAAAGATTATGTTGAGAAGATATTGATTAATAGAATTGAGGATAGAGACCTCAAGGTAAGATACACTAAAATAATCGAAGTGCTTAAGCATGACCTCAAGGGGAGTGTAGAATCACAAGATAAACTAATTAATATTCTCACTGAAAAAGGAATAGTTTCGAGGGCTACAGCCATAAAAGATATTAATAAATTAATTGAAATTGGTGTGCTCCAATGTATTAGGGGGGGGTATAACAGATTTCAAAAAGTGATTAGTTTACTATGAAAAATGGAACCAGAAAAAATACTAAATAAATTACTAGAATTCTTTCGTGATCACAAGGCAGAGTATGAAGGAGAACTATACCCAGACAATAGAATCAATTTAGATTTTGTAGAGATCATTGCATTTGATTATCAGCTCGCAGATGCTATCCTTGAAGATGGACTAAGTGGGATGAAGGCGCTTGAACAAATGGCTCAAGCAGGATTAGTTTCTGAAAGTCCAGTCAAGGTTATCCTTCATAACATCCATAACACTGTACCTTTCAGAGAAATAAGGGACAAACATTTTGGTGAGATCATTGAAATTGAAGGGATAATTAAACACCGGTCAGGGATAAAGACTAGGATCACATCCATATTATTGAAATGTAGGGAATGCCTCCATGAGATTTGGTGGCCCCAAGAACAACTCTTCAGAGTTTATCCTCCTTGTTGTGTATGTGGTAGAAAAACAGTTAATGGATTATGGAAGATTATTGGTGAAGAATCCACCTCCCAAATCAGCGTGAGAGTTGAGGAAATTCAATCAGGAGATTCTACTGAGTTTGATAAATTGAATGTGAGGGTTGAACATCCACTCACTGAAATAAAATTTATTCCATTTTATAGCCCTGGTGAGAGGGTGAAGATAATTGGGATCCTTAAAAAAGAACAGCGATATGTTGGAAATAAACCCACTAATAAACCTAAGCGTTACTTCGAAGCAATCAATGTGTTACCATTAGATGAAAGACCAGATGACAAGATAACTCCTATAGATATTAAACAGTTTAAAGAGATATCCACCTGGCCCATATCCAAGAAGATTGAAATCATAGCGCCAGCGATTGTAGGGCATGACCTTATCAAAGAAGCATTACTATTGCAGCTAGTCGGCGGAGTGTATAAAGAACGCGAGCTCGCAGTCAAGAGAGAGTTCATATCCATACTTTTAGTAGGAGACCCCAGCACAGGCAAAAGCGTGATAGGTAGGAGTATCATCCCATTGAAGGCTCGGGCAAGATATGTTGGTGGTTCAAAGGGAGCAACAGGAGTAGGCCTTACTGCTGGTCTTGTGAGAGATGAAGATGGTAACTTTGCATTAGCCTGCGGCGCAGTCGTATTAGCTAATGGATCAATTTTAGTAGTTGATGAATTTGAAAAGATGCACCAAGATGCAATTGAACCATTACATGAATCCATGAGCGTAGGTACAGTAACAATAAATAAGGGCGGAATCAATGCCACTATGAATGCGCGGACTGCAATCTTAGCAATAGCAAATCCTAAATTTGGAAGATGGGATAATTGCAAACCTTTAATTGACCAAGTAGAATTACAACCATCATTGTTATCTAGATTTGATTTTATATTTGCAGTCAAAGACCAAAGCGATGAACATGAAGATAGAAAGATTGCTAAGGGTATATTGAATGTGGCAGAGCAACATGAAAAGTTAGACCTTAAAGATTATCAATTGTTTAGAAAGTTCATTGCATATTCATCTAAGATTTCTCCAGTTGTAACTAAAGAAGCTTCAAAGCTTATTGAAGATTTCTTTGTAGAAACTAGGAAGAAGGCGAGACAAGCAGATGGTAAAAATGTCCCATTAGGATTCAGACAATTAGATAGTTTAGTTAGATTGACTGAAGCGTATGCGAAACTCAGGCTTTCAAAAAAAGCAACTACAGAAGATGCTAATAAATCCATAAGTCTAATCACTAAATGTTTAGCAAAGCTAGGTGTTGATTTAGAGAGCGGGCTCGCAGAGATTGACAAGATAGAGATGGGCAAGACTAGCACTCGCAAGAAATCAGACTTCATAATTAATCAAATCCCCGCAGGAGAAATAGTTGAGATAGAAGATGTGATTAATGCGTGCAAGGTTTATGGATTAGACAAGCGAGAAGTTGAGAATATTATTGAGAAGATGAAACAGGATGGGGAAATTTATGAACCTCAGCCTTCCTTTTTGAAACGATTATAATGGAGGAAATAAAATGGATGGGTTCACAAAAGAAGCAATGAAGATGATGGTAATCCCTGTAGCAATAGGGTTAGGAGTTTTAGGGTTTGTTGCCTGGGTGATTGTTAAATTGATGCAACATTTCGGAGTGGTATAAATGGCAAATACAAATTGGTATGATGAATTAAAAAAGATTGATGAAGAAGACAAGATCATTATGATTGCAACAAAGAACGGATTGCGCAACTCATTAGAAGCCGCAAAGAAAGAATTAGACTTCCAGTTTGATGATGGGTATGGGGTAGAATCAGGCCCAGTCTTTACAGCTTGGACAGCTAATCGAGTTTACTTTCCTGTTAGTTATGATGGAAGCGAATGGATTGATGATGTTCCTAGAAACCCATCAAAAGAATTTACAAAACATATAGGGGGATAGACTATGAAATGCAAACACTATAAGGGAGACGGATATACTTACAAGCTTAACGATAAAGAAGAGATTAATCTCTGCGCGCAATGTGAAATGAACTTGTATGCGGAGATGGTTAAGCAGGCAGCAATAGAAAATAAGATGCAAACATCTGTTAATGAAATGCACCAGGCGCAGATAGACGCAATCTCAAAATGATTAAACAAATAATTGGTTGGTGTATTTTAATTTCAATAATATCATTATTTATTGGTGCCTTGTATATTATGAAAGGCTGGTTAAGTATTATTATAATATTAATATCAATAGCAATAGCTGGTCTTATAGCATTAGGAATTAGTTTGGTGTTAGATTAAATGAGGTGATTAAAATGATTAAGGAAATAGATTATGATGAGAATGAAGATGGAACAATAGAAGTGCTACTATCATTTGATTCAGTAGAAGAGTATGATGCACTCAAACATCTGCTTGAAAAGATTGAGGAATTAGAAGAAGAAGATGATACCTTCCTAACAACAAAAGATTTAAATACTACTAGCCATTAATAACAAAACATAATGCTAACCAGGGGTGGTGGGCAATTGAAAACTTTGCGGGCGCATATGGGATCACTTGCCTATCACTCCAACTTTACAAAATGAAAAGATTTGACAGATTCAAAAAAGCTGCAGATATTAAAATAGAGTTCGACTCAGTATCAGAGCGCAGACTTTACTTGACCGCAGACAATAAGTATTCTGTAACAGTAAGTTTTGAATCTAAGTTAAATGATAAGGTTACTTGTAAGTATGCTAGATATCAATTTGACTGTAGCTGCGGCCATGCAGCAATGAGAGCCATGCCAGATCAAGTTCAGAATCATTGCAAGCACATACTGGCAGCCATATATTATTTAGTAGAACATAAAGGGGAATTCAAATGAAAAAGTTTATAATTTATTATCATAAAGCTACTGTGGAGGTGAAAAATAATGAAATTGAATATGAACATTAAGGGAATAGCAATTGCATTGTTATTAATTTTAATGACTACGGCTATTGTTGTTCTTAGTGTAAAACCTTGTGATTGCACGGCAGAAATGCAGGCCGCATACACAGGTGGAAGTAGTGATGGATTAACAATGTTAATTCAAGGAATTGAAAAAGAAGGCTATGTCGTTATCGGTATGCCAGACAATCAAAGTTATGCAGTTACAAATCCTAAGTACTGTCAAGCATTGATTAATGCGGCAACAAATTAAGACTGCGGGGGTGGTTTATTATGACTAAAGTAAAAGGATATGTGGGTTCTGAAAAGAACTTGCTAGATATGAAGCGGAGAGTTAGAAGGGAATCTGCCGAACTGGATAGGATAATGCGTAGTGGAGAGAGATCTTCTAAGAGATCATTCGAAGTTCTTCAAGGTGTATCTTATGTAGGATATTCTGCGGGTTTGTTCTCACTGCTAGTCGGCTTCGCATTTAATTCAGTCCCTTGGCTAAGCAAGATTAATATCTTGGTTGGAACCTTTTTGATTACTCATACATTTCTTAGACTTAAAGATGCTAAAAGAGATTATGTTAACAATAGATTAAAAGTCTGCGGCCTAGCTGGAATGTCTAAGGCTATGTCAAAGAGACAGATCGAGGACATTGATAAGAAGCTCGCAGGGATTTGAATATAGAAAGCGGGTAATACTAGTTAAGACCGCGGATTTGTGGGTTCGATTCCCACTGCCTCAATTCAACGGGAGAGAGGATGGAAAAGATCTGAAACCATCAGAACTGCTTACGTAGGCAGGAAGGTGCGACACCTTTCTCTCCCATAACTAATTTAAATACGGGAGAGAGGGCGGAGAGGAAAGCCGCAATTAAAGGAATACATTTATTCCCATGTGCAGGGCATGTTGAGAAACGAATGCAATCTCATCTGGTGCAACGAAAGTGTCTGTGTGTCCGGTTCGAATCCGGAATTTCCCATTGATATTTAACTGTAACAACTGCAGCCATAAAGAGGTATGCAAAATAAAAAAGAAGATCCCAATCAAGTGTAAACATTGGAGGCTTGATGGGGATATGGAATATTACTAATGGAGGATACAATGAAAATCACATTTGATTTACCACCTATAATACATTTCAACTGCGGCCGCAGATCTTATGCCTGCAACCCCAATTGTAATACTAATTCAGATAGGCTCACAAATGAGAAGGAGCTTGTAACTTGTAAGTCTTGCTTGGCTTATCTAAAGAGGAAGGCTCCTAAACTTTCTGCTATAAAAACAAGACAGAATATTAAACGATTAGAATGGGAGATGAAATGAAGAAGGAGATATGTGAATACTGTGGTAAAGAATATATCCCTACTTCATATACCCAAACTTACTGTTCATCTTATTGTTGTAAACGGAGTGTGATGCTTAAACAGTTTTTAAAGACTCACGATAGATGTATGATTTGCAAAAAGTATGGGAAGTTAAGTAAGAAAGTAATCGCGCAGAATGAAGAAGAATACATAATGGTCTGCGACAGTTGCCATAAATACTTGACAGCATATTCTTGGAAATTAAAAAAGTGGGGTTATAAAGTTTCTAAGGGGGTCAATGAGAAAATGAAATTCAATATGGATAAGATGAAGATGTTAACCAGTGATAGGATAGTAAGCATAAGACTAGGCGGTACTTTTGATATGCCAGAGTTAGAGTTATTAGAAATTGAAACAGAAAAAGGTATGCTTCTGAAAGTAGACAAGAACAGATGGGAGAAATTGAAAGTGGGAGATCAGATTAATATTGGCTTGGAGCATATAAAATGAGTGAATCAGATATCACTCTAGCAACGATCAGAGAGGCTCTCAGACTACTTAAAGAAGATATGCCTCCCAATATAACCTACAAGTTTAAAGGCGGGTGGATAGAGACTGATGGCTTTGGAGCCCCGGTGAAGATAGGACTAGATGAGGATGCCAGAGATATGATCAGAGAGCTAGTGAGAAATGTTGAGATAGTTCCTAAGACTAATACCAAGATTAAAACATTATATGGATTGGAGGTTATTGAGAATGAAATTTGAAGAGAGTTTTCCAAGTTTGAAAGACAAAGTATTCAGAGACACACAGGGATTTGATATGGTTACAGATTTTAACATTGAAGAACATTGCCTTGACAAGCAGAAAGTGAGAGATGTTATTGATAAGGTTTTCTTGTTAGGTCCAAGAAGTTGGAGAGCTACTAAAAGGAAAATTCAATTATTAAAAGAGTTGGGGTTGGAAAAATGAAAGAAGAAACAATCAAGAGCGTGGAAACCGACTGACCATCCACCCAGGATTGATCTGCTCGGCCACAATTCTCATAAAGATTAGACCTCTTTTTGAGATCCGGCGCGGTGCCACATGGGTTTGAAGCACTGCTTTTTTCCC
>Ga0222658_1000895_pt1 | contig 14315 bp, 16 predicted proteins | sample AntAcemetagen476_FD_179830 | JGI IMG/M metagenome (GOLD analysis project Ga0222658, IMG submission 179830) | Saline water microbial communities from Ace Lake, Antarctica - #476 | ecosystem: Environmental > Aquatic > Non-marine Saline and Alkaline > Saline | place: Antarctica: Ace Lake... | reverse complement strand
ATAGTAAAGCCTCAGATGAGTCAGGGAAATGGTACATTTTGTTTTAAATTTAATAGTGGTAATTTTTCTCTTGATGAAATTAAAAAAGTGCCAACTGATAATTTAATTGTTCAAAAATACATTAACTATCAGCGCCTTAACCGAGTTTTAGTCATCAATAAAAAAGCTTTAAAAAAAGCTGTCTTCTGGGATGAGCCTGATGACTGGAAATGTAGCGTCTGTTTAAATTCAAAGATTAAGCTTTATAGCTATCCCGACAAAAAGCTGCTGCGTCTTGCCGAAGATATTTCGCGTAAGTTTAATTCTGAGATTTCCTTCATTGATATATTCACTACAGATAGTGGTTATGTTTTAAGTGAGATTAATTCAGCTTGTAGTCTCATAATTCATGAAAGGCTAAGTGGCTACAATATTTCAAAAGATATAGCAAGTTATTTGGTGGCCCAAATGTAATGATAAAGCGTTTATTTAAATTTTCTTCATCAAGCATTACTTCGGCGGCACTCCTTTTAGGGGTCGCCAGTTTTTTGAGTAGATTGCTGGGGCTCTTAAGGGCTCGTATTTTTGCTAATAGATTTGGGGCAGGGCTAGATTTGGATATGTATTATGCGGCATTCCGTATTCCGGATTTGGTTTTTTCTATAATTATTATGGGAGCTGTTAGCTCAGCATTTATTCCGATCTTTACAGAAACAAGAATAAAAAAGAAAGATCACTGGCGACTCGCTAATAATTTTCTTCATAGCTTTTCTCTTTTAGTTTTATTGGTTTCTGTCTTGTTAATTATTTTCGCGCCACATTTAGTGCGGCTGATTGCTCCAGGATTTGACTTGGAAGCACAGACAATGACAATTCTACTAACGCGGATAATGTTGATCCAGCCAATTCTTCTTTCTGTTTCGGGCATTCTTTCTGGCATCTTACAAAGCTATAAGATTTTCTTCGCTTATGCGCTCTCGCCAATAATGTATAACGTGGGCATCATTACCGGAGCGCTCTTTTTGGTTCCAAAATTTGGAATCATTGGTCTTGCTTGGGGAGTTGTATTGGGAGCTTTATTGCACCTGCTTATTCAAATTCCAAGTTTAAGTTCGTGTAAATTTAAATATCGCCCCGTTTTTGACCTTAAAGATAAGTTGATGCGAAAAGTTATTAAACTCACCATTCCAAGAAGCATAAGCTTAGCTGCGCTTCAAATTAACTATATTGCTATCACGGCTATCGCCTCTACTTTAGTTGCCGGTAGCATCGCTATTTTTAATTATGCGAATGATATTCAGTATGTCCCTTTGGGGTTAATTGGTATAGCTTATGCTGCTGCTGCTTTTCCGTCTCTAACAAAATCTCATGCCGAAGGCAACAAAAAAGAACTTAAGGACACTTTCTCAAAAACATTTCTTGAAATAATCTATTTGGTTTTGCCTATAACAGTTTTGTTATTCGTTTTGAGACACGAAATCACGGGCGTTCTTTTGCAAACTGGCGAATTTGGCAGAGAAGAAATGTTTTTGACTTCGGCTGCTATTGGAATATTTTGTATTGGTATTCCGTTTCAATCTCTTGTGCCATTTTTGTCTAGAACGTTCTTCGCAATTCAGAACACAGTTATTCCGCTTATTGTTAACTTAATCTCTACCGCTATAAATATTAGTTTAGCTATATACTTAGTAAGGCTACCAAATCTTTTTGCTTCTATAAGCTTGCCAGGTGATAAAAGAATTCTGGCCCTTCCTTTGGCTCTTTCTTTGGCTGCTATTGTTAATGTCTTGCTGTTATTAACCTTTTTATTGGTTAAGCTTAAGGGCATAAAAATCACCAGCCTTTTGTTGAGCATTTCTAAATTTCTTTTAATTAATGCTCTTCTTTTTACAGTGATTCTTTTGATAAAAAACGTGGCTTATCAATATTTCTCTCAAAGCGTTTTATCAATGTTAACTATTGGGCTTATATCTGGCGGCACTGGACTTCTTTTGTATTTTGCGCTCAGCTATGTTTTAAAGATTGAAGAGGCAAAAAGTATTACAAAAGTATTTAAGCGTTAGTTTCGTAAAGAAAAAAGGAGTCGTTCTACGACTCCTCGTCATCTTCTTGCACACCAAACCTCTCTATGAGAAATGTCTGAAGTAATTGTGTAAGCAGAGCAGGGTGTTTTTCAACTATCTTTCTCGCTAACTGTTCTACTGACTGAATACTAAATAACACAGATTGTTTGACAAGTGCTATCTTGGCACGCTCAAGGTCTATAACCTTGTTATCAGAAACAATCTCTTCATCGCTCAATACTATTTTCACTCCTCGTGTTGTGTCTCCGGAAAGCTGAAGTAAAATAGTTTCACTATGCTGTACCATTTTGACCTCCCCTTGATCTTTATAGAGTATAATACATAAAGAGCATAATGTCAAGAGTGGATTCCAAACTCTGACGTAAGCTTTCCAAGCCACATCGAAAGAACCTTTTTGTGAAGACCAGGATGCTCCGATAAAAACCTTGCCAATTTTTCGGTCCCTTCTTCTACTGACAGCACATCCCTGTCAATCCGAGCTTGCATAGCGCGCCTATTTTGTTTAGAATCAAGAGTCGAACAACTCATTGACCCGTTGTCTCTTAGATCAAACTCAAATAAAAGAGTGCTTGATTGTGGGTGACTCATAATGAACCTCATAATGCCTCCGTTAATCTTTTTTCCACTCTAGCACAAAGTTATTGTTTCATCAATGTCAATCAGTGTTAGGAATTGATAAAAAAATACCCCCTAATTTCAGGGGGGGGTGGAAGCTATGTTAGTCGTTCTTCCCTACGAAGGCTCGCTAGAGCTAAAAACGCTAACTCTATCTTTTGAATCCCTAAACCCTACCAATAGAAACTTCATGATTGTTTGTAAGAACTCATGATCAGTGCCAAATTTCTCGATGATAATATTAGCAATTTTTGCTAAAGAAATAACGCTGTAAGTTTCTACCGACATGAGCGAATCAAGAGAATTAATTCTCATGTATCTGTCACATATAAATATTGCACACAGAGTTCTTTCATTTTCGTCTTGCACCAAATACCTTTCTTCCATTTCTTCTCCTTTTTAAACAAGAACTATACAATTAGTAACATGTATATTATTCAATGTCAATCAATATTAGAAATTTCTGTATTATAGCTCACATCGATCACGGTAAGTCCACTCTGGCTGACCGATTTTTAGAGCTGACCGAAACTGTACCAAAAAACAAAATGAAGGAACAGGTCTTGGATCAAATGGACCTTGAGAGAGAGCGGGGGATTACTATAAAACTACAGCCAGTCCGAATGGAATATAGGCATGAGGATAAAGAATATATTTTAAATCTAATTGACACCCCCGGACATATGGATTTTGCTTATGAGGTCGAGCGCTCTTTGGCAGCTGTTGAAGGCGCCATTCTTCTAGTTGACGCAACAAAAGGTATCCAGGCTCAAACTTTGGCAAACCTAAGACTTGCTAAAGATCAAGGGTTAGTGATCATCCCCGTACTAAATAAAATGGACATGCCGGCTGCCCAAGTAAATGAAGAAAAAATTAGACAAGAGGTAGAAGACTTGATCGGTGAAGACAATTTGTTGGCAATTTCTGCAAAACAAGGAACCAATGTTGAAAAAGTTTTAGAAGAAGTTATAAAAAGAATCCCTGCTCCGAAGGTAATTGAAAGCTCAGCGTTTAAAGCTCTTATTTTTGATTCGGCCTATGACTCTTATAAAGGAATCTTGGCCTACGTTAGGGTGTTTGAGGGAAGCTTAAAGAAGGGAGAGAAGATCCACCTTGTGAATATGGACAAAAATTCTGACTCAATTGAAATCGGACACCTTATTCCTCAACTTGACCCACAAAATGAAATAAAAGCAGGCGAGATGGGCTATGTCGCAACGGGCCTTAAAGATAGCTCATTAGTAAAGGTAGGTGAAACTATCACTACTGCTTCAACTCCAAAAACAAAACCTGTTGAAGGTTATCGCGAATCAAGGCCCCTTGTCTTTGCTAATATTTTCCCGAGCGAGATGAAAAGTTTTCCTCATTTGAAAGACAACATGGAGAAACTTCATTTAAATGATTTTTCTTTTGAATTCACTCCAACTAATCATGCCATTTTGGGTCGCGGCTTTAAGGTGGGATTTCTGGGAATGCTTCATTTGGAAATTGTTTTTGAGCGTCTCAAGAGAGAATATGGAACAAAAATCATCCTAACCTCACCAACTGTCATTTATAAAACACAAACAAAAAAGAAGGGTACAGTAGAAATTTCTTCTGCTCAAGACCTTCCGGACCCAAATGAGCTCGAAGGTATTAGTGAGCCATGGGCCAATCTTGAAATTATTACACCAGCGATGTATTCAAGCAAAATTCATGAACTTTTGAAACAAGCCCGCGGAATTTTCAAAGATCAAAGAAACTTATCAAAAGATGACCTGCTCATACTTTATGAAGCTCCTGTAGCAGAAATTATTGAAGATTTCCTTGATAATCTAAAAAGTGTTTCTCAGGGTTATGCATCGTTTAGTTACGAACCTAGCACCTACAAGCCTGTTGATTTGGTGAAAATTGACTATGCTGTCGTTTCAGAAGTAAAACCATCTCTTTCAAAATTAGTACATCGTGATAAAGCCTATAGAGTGGCTCGAGATTTTCTCCTGCGCCTAAAAGATTCTTTACCGGCTCAACAATTTTCTCAAGCCCTTCAGGCAAAAATTGGCGGTAAAGTAATAGCTAGGGAAGATATTCGTGCGGCAAGAAAAGATGTTACCGGAGCACTTTACGGCGGAGACTATACAAGAAAAGCCAAGTTGCTTGAGAAACAAAAAAAAGGCAAGAAAAAACTCTTAGCTCATGCTTCTGTTAAAATTCCTGAAGAAGTATACCTAAAAGTCCTTAAAAGAAAGTAATCCAAGCTATCTCTAAAAATAGTCCTAAGGTTTTTTAATATTGATTTTTATTGCGTTTTTAGTAGTTTTGTGCTAGAGTTATTTTAGTCCGAAAAGGAGGAAACATGCTTTGTTCTAGTTGTGGATCGTTTCGGCCAATGATCGTCATCCCTAGTACGAATGAAGATAACGAACTTGAGCTTGCTGGTTGGTTCTGCTTGGGTTGCGGCGCAACAACTACCATGAAGGGGCAAATTATCTATGGTACTTGTTCGTGTTGTGACAGTGGCATTATCGCAGACATGATCATTATTGAAGAGGGCGTGGGCACAGAAATTGAAACTTTTGTTTGTAGTGGTTGTGGAATTACGTATGCAGAACTACCTCCAAATCCTACAAAGCGATATGTGCGAGATGAAGTTCGAAAAGACCAATTTGTTTCAATGGCTTTTAGAGAAGATACTGCAATAATGCGTGGCACAACAAAAGTGCTTTTCGAAATTAGGAAGCATGGTCAATGGCAATTAATTGATCTTGATAATGATATTATTGCGACGTTTGATGGACGATACAGGGTTCAAGTGGCCATTACTGCTTGGATAAATAATACTTTGGCAAAATGCGAAGTCTTGACCACTCCTATTGTTCATTATCACTCAAATGGGAAATTTTCCGGAGGATCTATCTTGGCATCAGTCCCCATAACTGTTGAAGTTGAAATAGTGCCCGAAGACACAGAAAATAAAAGCGGCTCAGCATAGATGTGAGTCGTTTCCTCAAGCAGCTTAAGGGTTAAGCTGCTTTTTTAATTTCAAATATGAATTCTTTAACTAAGTTTTTTTCGTCTACTGATTTTATAAACTTTCCCTTTTTATAAATCGCACCCTGGCCCAGGCCCCCGCAAATTGCAAAATCTGCTTCACGCGCCTCGCCCGGACCATTAACTATACAACCCATAACAGCAATTTTTATTAATTTGTTTGAGCCAAATTCTATCTTTTTAAGTTCCGTCTCTATTTTTGAAACTATTTCCTTCAGGTCAACCTCAGTTCTGCCACAAGTAGGACAGGAGATAATTGTCGGCTCTTTTGTATAAAGTCCTAGGACCTTAAGAAGCTCTTTGGCTGCTTTTATTTCGTTTAAAGGGCTGTCTGTAAGAGAAATACGAATTGTATCGCCGATGCCTTCTTTTAAAAGAGAACCTAGCGCCAAAGCATGCTTAGTAACTCCGGCAATAAGAGGGCCAGCTTCAGTGACACCTAGATGAATTTTGTATTTGTCACCAATTTTTTTAAAAAGCAATCTATTGGCTTCAATCACTACATCAACATCAGAGCTTTTGATGGATATATATAAATTTCTAAAATTTTCATCCTCAAAAAACTTTACCCATCTTACAGCTGACTCAACCATCGCCTTGGCAGTTGGATGACCATGTTTTTTTAAAATGTCTTTTTCTAGAGAACCCGCATTAACCCCAATTCTAATCGCTGCCTTCTTTTTTTTAGCCTCTTTTATAATCTCTCTTATCTTTTTTTTATCATCTATATTTCCAGGGTTAATGCGAATTTTGTCAGCACCATTTTTTAAAGATTCGATCGCAAGATTTGGATCAAAGTGAATATCAGCAACTAGAGGAATTTTAATTTGTTTCTTTATCGCCATGATGGCCTCGGCAGCTTGGAAATTGGGAACAGCTACACGGATTAAATCACAGCCCTCTTTTTCAAGGGCTTTGATTTGGATGACAGTCGCGGCAACATCTTGCGTCTTTGTGTCACACATTGACTGGATTGTAATCTGTTTTTTCACTATAAGTTAGCGAAAACTTTTTCCCATTCTTCATTAAGCTCTTCTTTGGGAACAATATCTTTAAGTGTCTCGAAGAAAATAGCTTTTTTTACTTCTTGGCTCAGCAGCTTATCGGGTCCACCCGAAGCTTTTGTCTCTGACCATTTTTCAAATAGCTGACCTATGTTTTTCATATCTATATGAACTAAAACAATGTCTTCATAGATATCGCCACCGGTTTTTTTTGCTTTTGATTTTTCAATCTGCCTTCTTTTTTTATCTAAAACCTCTTTATTTGAATTGATCGTAAATTGAATACCCAAACTACTAATTTCGCCATGCTCATCATCTTTCAGTGGATCAACTTCAACCCGCCTAAAATATGGTCTTCTGGCAATAATAAAATCTAATTTTTGCTCAACATCTTGATAGACATCCACCTCTAAAACATCAAATGCAACATCGTAGTCAAGTGCCAATTTTTTTAGAAAGTTCTTAACCATTAGCTCTGCCGCCAACCCCATCTCTTTTATTTCTCCGCCACGCTCTATTTTGCCTTTTACCTTTTTGTAGGTTTCTTGCTTTCGAAAGTCCTTAGCAACCTCGATCTCCTGAATTGCGATTTGTCTATCGAGTAAATCTCTAAGTTTTCTTTTTGCATCTTCGACTAAATATTTCTTTATGACGCTCTTCGGCACAGAATCAGGATCAAGATAGTATTTAACGCCCCAGTCTCCGTCTGTCAAGAGTTCGCCTTTTGTTATTTCGTTGCGCTTTGCGTCAAAAAATCTACCGTCTTCATAGTTAATCTCAACTTGATCTTCTTTTTGTTCTTGTTTCCATTCTTTAAGACTCTGCATAATTTTCTGTTTCTCTTTTTGTAAATCAAAAATTTCTGCCTGAGTATCGATCTCTCGATGATCCTCTTTGGCAAACTTTTCTAAAAGCTCCTGAAGTTCTGAATCTTGTGCCACTTTCTCTTCTTTGGGCAAATCTTCAAGCTCATTCTTTGTAAGCTCATTAAATTGTCCTAAACGATTTTCAAATGATTCACGCATAATTATTCTTTAATTAAAACAAGCTTATAGAGAATTTCATCCGACAAAATACTTGCTGGCCCTCTTTCAATAAAATACTCGCGAAATTCTTTTTCTGCTCTATCGGTGAGCTCGGTTAAAGCTTTTATATAGGTCCTGTAATTGTCCCAGCCAGGACCAGGGTGGTAATAATATTCTTTTTCCGTTATAGGACCTCTTCCTTCTAGACTTTGCATAACAGATTTCTTTCTGTATCTTTTTCTGTCAATAATAATAATTTCATCAGGATCACCACCGACGATTTTTTTATAAAGTTTTTCTATTTCTGTTAGTTCTCTTTCTTTTAATTGTTCTTGCTGCGGTTCGTTTTCCATATTAATTTAGATAATAGATTGGGATCCCTCGATAGACTCGGGATATAAGAACCCAGCCAAGCTAGAACCTTGAGGTCCCTCGATAGACTCGGGATATAAGAACCCAGCCAAGCTAGAACCTTGAGGTCCCTCGATAGGCTCGGGATATAAGAACCCAGCCAAGCTAGAACCTTGAGGTCCCTCGATAGACTCGGGATATAAGAACCCAGCCAAGCTGGAACCTTGGGATCCTTCGATAGACTCAGGATGTAATTTTGTCTATGCTCACTATGTTCGCTAAGACAAACTAATAGCGGGATACCGGACTCGAACCGGCGTTTCAACCTTGGGAAGGTTGCGTTGAGCCTCTCAACTAATCCCGCACCCTACTTAAAAAAGAAATGCCACCATTTTATGGGATTTGAAGCATTTGTCAGATCAACCTCTTTCTCCTTTTTAATAATTGTAAATTCTTCTTTCTCTTCGATCTGTTCAATTTTTCCTCTTTGAGGAATTAGAACATACACTTCTTCTCCTGGTTTTTGGTAGCTTAAAATGCGCCTTGCTTCTTTGTGTAAAAAATCTTCGCTATTGTAATAATCTTGAAGCTTTAAAAGGTCGGCTTCTTTCTTCGTTAATTCCTCGATCTCTGCCCTTATATTAGCCACTCTTTTGGCAGATTCTTTTTTAAGAGCGACCTTCTCGCTTAAAGAAAAAGATAGGTAACCGATAAAGCAAAGAATTAGAATAAGGACTATTTTTGAGTTTAGTATTTTTGAAAAATTCATTGTCTTGTGCTATGCTTTAGTCACAGTTTTGTGATTAACATCAATGAAGAAGAAAAACGTAGTAGGTATTATTTGGAAAATTGCCTCAATCATTATTGTCTTGTCAATGATTGGCTTTTTGATCATTCCTGCTTTTACCTAATGATATCAGTCTGAGATTTGATTAACAAGCCGATGTAGCTCAGTTGGTAGAGCAATCCCTTCGTAAGGGAAAGGTCGTCGGTTCGACTCCGACCATCGGCTTTTTTTTAATATGTATTGACAAACCACAATATAATGATTAGAGTAACGTAAGGCTAGGGAGGTAAAATGCACCGATGGATATGTCTTAGAAAAATATGTTTTGTTTGCAAAAACCGCAGACCAAAACAACGCAAGGCACTAGAGATAACTCCGTATTCTCGTCCAGATATTCTTTTTCGTTCGTTGGCTAAGCCGCCACAGCGTATTAGGCCTGACGAACATAGCTCAACACATCTCCATTTAATTGGAGTTGATAGAACAGAAAGACAAAGGAGGACAAAGAGATGAGATTTGCGATAATTGAGGTTAGTAAAGGAGATTCTGTTTATAAGATACCCACAAGAGAGATGCTAGAAGTGTCTTTGAAAGTATTTTTTGAAAAAAGAGACTGGTCTGTCGATGAAATCGCCATAGTTGCAGCAGACAACACTATTCTCATTGGTCTTTCAAGTGCTTCTGATGAAGATAATATTCATAAAGTTTTGCAAGAATTTTTGTCTTTGTTTGACGGTATCGCTTGGTGGATAGAAAGTGACGAGAAGGATGCGTTAATGCAAGAATTTCCTGACCTTACTTTTAATGAGCATGATTACCCCAAAATGTTCTTTGAAGGGCTTGGGCTAGCATTCTCCGCACCAACCTCTGAGAATAACGACACAATTTTGCAACAACACATTCTTAGGACTGAATTCTCTCGAACTGAGAAAAAAGCAGAGGAGTGTCGCAAAAACATTGAAAGTGCTCTTGACGACATGAAGAGTCTTCTTAATTAGAACACCCAGGACTGCAAAGCAGTCGCTTTTTTTTATTATAACGATTGACGATGGCCTTTTTGTGGTCTATCATATAAAGTATGATAAAGTTCTTTAAATCCTGCTAATAAAGGAGGCAAGAGAAATGAAAATTCTTATCGTAAAAAGACGTGGTTTTGCTAGTTCACTGAAACGGAAACTCATTAATAAAGGATTGGCTGGTAATATTATTATTGCCGTTGAGACAATCGAAGAAGCAGAGAAACATCTAGCGAAAGAGCAGATTGATCAACTTATTATTGGTCTTAATTTGAAACCAGACACAGGCGATCTTTTACTTGGCTGGCGATGGGCCTGTAATCATGTTATACCCAAGTACCCACATCTCGCTCATAGGATCATTATTTTTTCAAGCCACATAGATGTGCTTAATAAGGTTGGGCATGATCAGGTTGAAGACGCAGATATTGTTTGTGCTCCAGGGCCATCCATACAAACATATCGAGATGCTCTGCAGAAAAAAAATACCCTCAAAAAATTAGTAGAAAGAATTGTTGAAGTTTCAAAGACTTCATGAGAAGAACGGGGACCATAAAAGCCATGGTCCTTTTTTACTAGAAAAAATAGATATTTAATGTAAAATACTTACATGACCTCAGCCAGAGAAATAAAAGAAAAATTAATGACACTCAAGGACCAGGTCCATCAATTGATGGACTACTTGGACTTTCCAGAAATAGAAAAAGAAGTCAAAATATTGGACGTAAAAATACAAGACCAGGCTTTGTGGCAAAATAATTCAGCTGAAGCTCAAAAGATTCAAATACGCTTAAATGAATTAAAAGAAAAAAAGAAAAAGTTTGCTCATCTTAAAAAAGAAACAGATGAACTTTTTTTGTTAATTAGAGACCTGGAAAGCTCAGACTCAGAAAAGGGGAGAGAAATATCCCCCGAGGAAAGCGCCCTACTTGAAGAAGTAGAAAAGGAATATGAAAAAATAAACAAGTTATACAAAGAATTCGAACTTGAAGTTTGTCTTGGAAAAAAGTATGATAGAAGGAACGCTCTTATATTAATTTATGCAGGTGCTGGAGGCATTGATGCTCAAGATTGGGCCAAAATGCTTCTTCGTATGTACCAGCGCTACGCAGAAAAAAAGGATTTTAAAGCTAAGCTTGTAGATATAACTGAGACAGATGAGGGCGGTATCAAAAATGCCACTATTGAAATTAGCGGGCAATTTGCTTATGGACTTTTAAAAAATGAAGTTGGTGTCCATCGGCTTATTCGTATCTCGCCATTTTCTTCACAATCTTTGAGGCACACATCTTTTGTTCTGGTTGATGTTTTGCCAGAACTTAAAAAGATTGACACTGAGAATATAAAGATAGACCCAACAAGCCTAAAAACAGATATCTATAAATCAAGTGGTCCAGGGGGCCAAAATGTTAACAAAAGAGAAACTGCAGTACGCATAACTCATTTGCCAACCGGCCTTCAGGCAGCCTCACAAGAAGCAAGATCGCAAGCTCAAAACCGAGAGCGAGCCATGAATGTTTTACTGGCAAAAATTGTTAATCTGCTTGAGCAAAAAAACATAGAGAAAATTGAAAGCTTGAAAGAAAAGATTTCACCTGAATGGGGCAATCAAATACGAACGTATGTTCTACACCCATACAAACAAGTGAGAGATCATCGTACAAAATTAGAAATCTCAAACGTAGATAGTGTGCTAGATGGAAATTTAGATAAATTAATTGAAGCCAATTTAAAAGACCAAGAAATATGATAGTTTTCGATAAAGTTTCAAAAACATATAACGGTTGCCATGTTTTGGATAATATTGATTTAAAAATTGCTCCACAAGAATTTGTTTCAATCGTTGGTCGCTCAGGAGCAGGTAAGTCAACTCTAGTGAAGATGCTAATCGGCGAACTCAAGCCAACCAAAGGAAAGGTTTTAGTTGACAACATTGACGTTTCCAATATTAAGTCAAATCTTATGCCATTTTACAGGCGCAAAATTGGCATTGTCTTCCAGGATTTTAAGCTTTTGAATTTTAGAACAGCCTACGAAAATATCGCTTTTGCAATGGAGGTAGCGGACCTTCCTTATAAAAAAATTAAGGAAGATGCAATGAAAATTTTGAGAATTATTGGCCTTGAAGATAGAAAAGATAATTTTCCTGCCCAATTATCTGGAGGAGAGAAACAAAGAGTTGCAATCGGTCGCGCCATTGCTCTAAAACCAGAAATCTTAATTGCTGATGAGCCGACAGGAAATCTTGATCCAATTCACACTTGGGACATTGTCAATCTTCTAATTAAGATTAATGAACTGGGAACAACTGTTATTTTAGCGTCTCACGATAAAGAAGTCATTAACTCTCTAGGCAAGCGCGTTGTTAGTCTCGAAAAAGGGAAGCTCGTGCGCGATGAAGAAGAGGGTAAATTTATTGTTTAGTTATCATTAAAAACAAATCCATGTTCACCCCTATTGGTCGTATCATCAAAACAGGTTGCGCTGATTTTTGGCGAAATAAGTGGGTCTCTCAGGCAACTGTTGGCGTGATGATTATTACACTTTTTGTGATTGTTTCCTTTTTTATGCTAGGTGGTGTAATGAATAATGTTGTTGACGACCTTAAGGCGCGCATGGACATCAGTGTCTACTTTAAAATTGATACTGATGAAGATAATATCTTAAAAATTAAAGAAGACTTGACAGACCTAACACAAGTGAGGGGAATTGAATATATTTCAAGAAGTGAAGCCTTGGCAAGATTCAAACAAAGACACCAGAATGATCCACTCATACTACAAAGCCTTGAAGAGATTGGCTCAAATCCACTAACCGCCTCGCTCAATATTCAAGCGGTTGACCCAACTTCTGATTTTCCATTTATTAACCAATTTTTAGACAAAAACTACGACACCGTCATCGATAAAGTTAACTACCAAGAAAACAAGGAAATCATCGGACGTGTTACTAGTTTTTCAAATAGTACAAAGAAGGCCGGCGTTATTTTGAGCATCATCCTGGTTGGCATCGTTATACTAGTTACTTTCAATACAATCAGATTAACTATCTATTCGGTTCGTGATGAAATCGGCATTATGCGCCTAGTTGGTGCAAGTAACGCTTATATTCGCGGACCATTTATCGTAGAGGGCGTTATTTATGGAGTAATTGCTACTGTTATCAGTACTTTTGTGTGCTGGGGAGTATTTAGGGGACTAAGTCCAAGGCTTTCGTCTATGCTGCTTGACTTCAATCTTTACAATCACTTCACTCAAAACATTCTTTCAATTATTGGTCTTCAGATTGTTATTGGAGTTGCTCTTGGAGCTTTCGGGAGCTATATTGCTATTAGAAGGTACTTAAAGATTTAATCTATGCTGCTCTCAAGAAACGCCATCTCTAAGATAAATGAAAAATGCCTGGCGTGTTATATGCTTAGCTATTAATCATTAATCATATTAAGTTATGCTTTTATCGCGCAACGCCATTTTAAGGCACATGAAAAAGGGCAATGTAGTCATCAGTCCTTATAATGAAAAAAATCTCACGTCTGCCTCGTACGACATCACTCTGGGCGAATATTATTGGCGCGAATCAATTCATGACTGTGGCTATATCACCTACAATCCATATTCAAAAAAGGATGTTAATAGGGTTTGGGGACCAGAATACTACGTTGCAAAGCCAATGAAAGACTGGCTCAAGAACTCTCCTTTTAAGAAAATGCCTGGTATTGATATGGACGACTTGGCTATCTGGATTGCTCCAGGTGAAACAATTCTTTGTCATACTAAAGAATTCATTGGTGGCAGGAACTGCGTCAATACGATGATGAAGGCTAGATCTTCAATGGGAAGAAACTTTATTGAAATCTGTAAAGACGCTGGTTGGGGAGACATTGGCTATGTTAATCGCTGGACCATTGAAGTCACCAATAATAGTCGTTTCTATCACATTCCGCTGGTAGTCGGTAGGCGAGTGGGTCAAATAACTTTTTTTGAAACCGAGCCAATTAAGGCGACTGATGCGTACTTCAAGTCAGGCAAGTACCAGGTCAAAGGTAACTTGAAAAAATTAAAGGAAGATTGGAAGCCGGAAATGATGATTCCTAAAATGTACAAGGACTGGGAGCTAAAGAAGACATAAGCCGCGTAATATATCTTCTATAACAATTGAGACGAAAGCCTCTTTTTTTTGTATAAAATCGCTTTTTGTGCTATGATGTGAGGACGCATTATTAATGTTTAATTTACCCTGCCTACCGGCAGGCAGGCGTCAAGGTTCTGGCACAGCCAGGTTCTTCTTTTTGATTTTTATTATATATTCTCATAAGAACCTCTTTAATGAACTGAAGAGAACCTTGGTTTTGTATTAACAAAAGCTATAAGAACCTCTTTAATGAACTGAAGAGAACCTTGGTTTTGTATTAACAAAAGCTATAA
>Ga0222658_1000893_pt1 | contig 14329 bp, 16 predicted proteins | sample AntAcemetagen476_FD_179830 | JGI IMG/M metagenome (GOLD analysis project Ga0222658, IMG submission 179830) | Saline water microbial communities from Ace Lake, Antarctica - #476 | ecosystem: Environmental > Aquatic > Non-marine Saline and Alkaline > Saline | place: Antarctica: Ace Lake... | reverse complement strand
CTCCATGACTGTTAGCAATATTGGTAATTATGATTTTATTCTGTCAAATACAGAATCACTAAATGTTACCACTCATAACGGCCTAAATACTTTGACATACGACTTCAATATGGAAAATAATCCTCGTATGCCTGAAATCTCACTGGAAATCGCCAGCACCACAGTGAACGTGGAAACACGTAAGCTGCGTACTGTATGGTCAATCGAAAGTGCTCAGGATATGCGTGCGATGCATCATATTGATGCTGAAAAAGAATTGGTTTCACTGCTTTCAAGCGAAATTGCAGCTGAAATTGACCGTGAAACTATTAATAACTTAATCACTAATAGCGGTCATCGTCGTAATTACGATTACAATAATCCGTTTATTGTGGGTGGTTTTGCCGTTGGTGGTGGAACTGGCCTGCTTAACTGGAATCAGTCAGCTTCTCTGCCTGCAGCCGGTGGAAATCCATGGTTCCCGGTTGGTGGTTCTGGTAATCTGCGCGACAGAAATGAAGCTCTTATGTATCAAATTCTTGAAATGTCTAATGATATTTATCGTCAGACACTTCGTGGCGCAGCTAACTTCATTATCACTTCGCCGGAAATTGCTTCTAAGCTGGAGCAACTGAGTGAATTCGAAGCAACTCAGAATAGTGTGATGGATTATTCTCTGGGTATCCAGCAAGCTGGTGTTATTCAGGGTAAATATCGCCTTATTAAGGATCCTCTATTCCCGAGTGATCTGATTCTGTTAGGTTATAAGGGTGCTAACAATATGGATGCTGGTTACCACTATTGTCCATATGTACCTCTACAGTTAACCCCAACCATGATGGATACTCGTTCAACAAACGCAGTGAAAGCCATTATGACAAGATATGGTAAATTTATGCCTGAGAATGGTAGTAGATTCTACGGTATCATCAAGGTTAGCAACTTAACCGCACAGGGTAGCGCAACACCTTCAGGATTCCCAATTCAGACTAGCACCAGCATTTCTGGTAGTAATCTGATTGACGGCGACTCTGATCTAGTTTAAACCCTTAGTATGGAGGGGAAATCCCCCTCCATACTTTCCTTTTAATACTGATAACTTGTGAAATAGTCAAGAGTACACTAAAGAACGATAAAGAAGAGGTTACAATGCCAAAATTTTTAAATCCGTATAGAGGACGCGTTGAATTTATTTACAACGACACTCGCATTCGTTTGATGCCTAATCAAATTATGGAGCTTCCGAAAGCATTAGGTCAAAGTCTGCAATTAAAGCTAGTAGAAGAAGTAATTGTAGAACCCGAAAAGGCGCCTGAATTATCACCAGAAAAGATTGAAAAGATTGATTCTGAACTTCAAGACATTAAACATAAAATTGATTCTGAAGCTACTATTATTCCGGTATTTGATGCTAAAGAAGAGGATATAGTTAAACATGCAGAAGAAGTAATTCCTGCAACACCAGAATCAGAAAAACAAATAATTGTCGATGTTGACAAAGACGCAGAAACTTTAAAAGAAGCCTTGAAAGAGGACAAAGAAGATGAAAAAGAAGAACCAGAACCCGAAAGTAAGCCCAAAAAGCGCGGAAAAAGAAAATCAAGTAAAACAGTCTAAAACTGTAAATGTTTTAGAAGACAAAACTAGAATGTTGTTGACGGATGATTCTTCAGAAGTATTACTTCCGGTAATTTCTGAATAACTTAATAGCATAAAAGGAAAACATTATGCCTTCAGATAAATTTAGACCTTATCAATATATGCGTGAACGTAATCTTTTCAGTGAATCTGATAAAGCTAACATGAAGCGCTTCTTGGGTGATATTATTCCAGAAGAAGGTGGAGAAGGCACACCACAGCCAGCAACGCCCGCACCTGATGGTTCTCCTAAAGAACCTAGCAATCAGCTACCTCAGCCAGAGAAACGCGCTGACGGCGGCTCTGGGACTCCACAGCCGGCAACCCCGGTGCCACCTTCAACACCAAGTGATCCGGAACATCAATTACCGCAACCAGAATTGCGTTCGGATGGCGGGCCGGGGACTCCGCAGCCATCTACTCCTACTGAAGCTGTTGAAATTAATAAAACTCAATATAATAGTTCTAAAGCTAAACTTCTTATTAAAGATATTATTACACAGTCGGTGATAACTATAGCTTTAAATGATGTAAATGCTAGAAAAAAGTCTCATGAAAAGCTAGTCGGGTTGACAACGGAATTGAAAAAATACTTAAATATTAAATAAAAAGGAAAAGATTATGTCAGAGCAAAGAAACAAAAATTTCGTATACGAATTCATTAACAAAATGGAAAACAGAACAGGAATTACCGAAGATAATTTCAAAGATGCAGACCGTTCCCCTGGCGGTATTTTTGCGAAAATCGGTAGTGAAAAAAATATCGGTAAAAAGTATGAAATGGTAAGTCAGTGGTACATTGGCAATAAGAATAACAAAGACATTGCCGGTGAAATTATTGACATGTTTAAGGCATTACATTTCGTAAAGATTGCCCTACAAAGACTGAATCTTCTTGGAAGTAAGCACTTTACCGGTCTTGTTGATGAAGTTATGGTAAAAGCAAAGCAAAAACTTAAATAAGTATCTGGGTTATAAGAGATTTTACAGTATTTTATAACCCAGATAATTTTTAACTGGTGCTCTGGAAAATGTTCCGGCGCACCATTCTATTGTAGGTATTATCTATGAAAAGTATGAAACATACTATCGCTGAATATGCAACAGGGGCGCTCAACGTATCTCGTTTGGTAAAGAAATTTTATAGACAATGGGAAGATATGCCGAAATATTTCGCAAAAGCGGATTTTGCAAAGTCTTATTCTGGTAAGGATGGATTAACTCCGTTCTTTGAACCATTAGATACGCTTATAAAGCTAGGCGATGACGTATATGGTAGCTATAATTATTTGCTTCCACAAGAGTTAAGGATAAGTCATAGAGCATTAAAACAGGCTATTCAGTCAAAACTTGATAGTGGCAATTTTGAAAAAGAAGAAAATATTAGACATACAAAAGATTTGTTTCGAAAAACTATTCCGTCCGCTGCCAGACTTGGATTAGCAAAAAAAGCTAGCCAACTAAGTAAAGCTAAGGGTAGTTATACTCGTGAAGATTTTAGTGAATTATTTGCTAGTTATTATTCCTTTTTGGAACATGTATTACCTAAATTTAAAGGTAAAACTATTACAAATTTTGCCACAGTATCTAGTATTAGTAAGGCAGTATAATGGGAAACAAGAAATTATTTATTCAGTTGAAATAGAGTGCCCCATTGAAAATAATGGAGAGAATTTTAGATAGAGTTGTAGCTCATGTCTTAAAAATTGAAATGAAGAAAAACTAGTATTAGGAAAATATAAATGCCATTAGTACAACCGGGACTAAATTTAAGAGACAGAATTAAACAACATATAATGTTTGAGTTCGGACATGGTGTTGTAACTGTTGAAGTTATAGAACCTTGGGTTGACCAGGCAATTGACGTTGCAATACAAGAATTCTCTCGTTTTTATCCTAATGCGGAAGAATGGTCGGTATTTAATGCAGTTGCTGGAGTAAACAAATACAAAGTAGATGATGATTATTTGTATGTTAGGCGCGTTGTATATCAGCCACAACTTAATGTATATGGTTATTACAATATGTTTTCAGCATTCGGCGCTTGGGGACCATGGATGCAATGGTTTAGAAATATGTCATTGACTGACTATACCATTACAGATATGTATATTTCTCAGACGCGTAGAACTATGGGACTGCAAGGTACATGGCAGTTCGATCATCCGTACATTTATTTGTACCCTACACCAACAAATGCAGTACCCGTTTTCGTTAAATATACGAAATTGTTAGATTATGGTAATGATAGTCGCGATATTCGAGAAGAATCTTGGGTTCGTGATTATGCCACGGCTGTAATGAAAATTCGCTTAGGTCGTGTGCGTAGTAAATATAGTTCGCTGCCAGGACCTCGTGGTGACGTCAGTATGGACGGCGAATCATTAATTTCGGAAGGTCGTGAAGATTTAGAACGTTTAAGAAATGAAGCGCGACTTGAATATGAAGAACCATTAGGGTTTTTCGTCGATTCTTATTTTGGATAAAAGAAAGAGAAAATAAAATGGCAAAAGCAGGACTTTTTAAATCAGACACTGAAACACAATTTATGCGTACTTTGGCCGGTTCCGGCGATGGTGCAAAAGGTGTTGTACGAGAAGAATTAGCACGCATTAAAAATGGCGAAACCACAAATGAAATAAGTGCAAAATTTCAATATGACCCAAGTTATAATGAGGGCATACGCATTACAAAAGATGTTTTAATGCAAAGTATTATGGAAGTAATGGTTGGCATTCCTGATGGAGAAGCTCAAAAGCTGACTTCGCTTTTATATGACAGGCTGGAGAAAAAAGGTTAAGGCTAAATAACAATGGCTAAAACATATATTAAAATAGAAAATACATCAACTAGTGGTACTTATAAAACGACTTTGATACATGACTATAGTGATTGGGAGCATTCTGAAATGCTCAGAAAAACTGGCTATATTGAAGTTGAAATTGGTGGTACCTTTACTGTTGCTGTACCTGTATATGGTAGTGTTACTTTGACGTTAGCTAGTAATGAAATAAAGTTTCCGGACTCGTTTCCGCAAACCTTTCTATCTAGTGTGGAAGACGCCGGGGGTGACTATGAATTGGCTGCAGCAAAAGCTGACGCATGGCGTATCCACACTTTGGAAGAATTGACAACAGCTATACAAACACGTTGGACAGCCACCAAAGATATAGACTTTGAATCAGAATCTACAAGTGAAATTATAAGTACATAGCATAATATGCTCACATGATAGATAATATTAGCTTGCAAAGCCTGCCTTTATGGTGGGTTTTTTTGTTTATCCGAAGATAATACATAGAGGTGAATAATGGTAAAACAACCGCCGATATTTTATACTAATAAATTTCCGGAAGACGATAAGAAAAAAAGGCCATATAATACTGATGGTAATTTCCTAAATAATACCATAGATTATTATCAGCCACCGTTTCTTAACGAGATGTCCGGTAATTCTCCTGATGGTACACTTTCTTTGTATAATCCCGATGGGGAAGACCGAAAGTTATTTGATACAGTAGACCAGGAAGTTATTTTTATTACAAGTGACCCTTTATGGTGGTCTAAATTGGATAGAGACAGAACAGAAACGGATATAATAACCGGTGAAGCGCCGGTAAGATATTATTCAAAACCTGTAGAGTTTAAGGGCAGTTATGAAGACGCAATAGGTGACATTAACTTGTCAGCGTTCGGCTTAGATCAGATAGCAAGTATTACTATATACTGTAATTATAATTGGGTACTAAGAAAATTTGATGACGCTCCAAAAACAGGAGATTTAATCTTCCTCCATGATGGACGTATTATGGAAATTATGGCGTCTTATGTAAATGATCCCCAAAAGGGTAGACCGCAACACTGGGTATTGGAAACGCAAACTGCACAAACGGATAATTATATTATTGAAACCGAAAATGGCGAGATGAATTTAAGTTATTCGCAATTAAAGGACAATACTCCGGACGGGTTTACAGAATATGAAGAATTAGATAGCGAACTTAGTGATTTAACAGAAGATGACAATTATGAATCAAGGTGGAACTAATGAAATTAGATGCAATTTTGACTGAGGCTGGGTATTATGTCCCTACTTTGACACAAACCGATTTTATGAATATGTGGAAAACACTAAAAGAAAGTAGCGAAATACACCAATATCTTGCAGAATGCGGAGCGGGTATTGCTATTAACATATATTTTAAGGAGAATAATGTAAATGTCAAAGTGTTTGGACGAAATGGAAGTATTAAAGGTGCTGACGTGTTTGGTAGATGGGATGAAACAAAGAAATTTGACGTTTCGACTTTGCCTTCATTAATATGGACATGGATTGATAGAACAACAAAAAAATATTACAATAAGTATTAAAATGAATATTGAATGTATATCTGAAATACTTACAGTGGGCGGACTTAGAAGGAATACACCTATTTCGACTAGAAATGCTGCTGATGGCGTTTCTACACACTTTATGGGTGAACGGGCAGGAAAAGACCCGAACGGCGCTTATAGGCAGTTTTCCTTTGACGTAAAGGGCAAGTATAAGCCTAAAGTAAGGGTATATACTGACAAAGCGGTAAATTCGCGCTCTGGTGCGTGGGTAACTTGTAACTGTAATGATTTTAAGTATCGCTGGGAAGTAGTTTTGGCTGACCGCGGATCTTCCAAGCTAAAAAGTGCTGATGATGTACAGCCTGAAATTAGAAACCCTCAAAAAAAAGCTGGTGTATGTAAGCATATTTATGCAGCATTAGTATATTTAAGAGACGAACATGGAATATAGCGACGAAATTGATGAGTTATTAGACGATTTATTAGAGGATTTGGCGGAGCGTTTGACTGTTAATTCTGGTTATAAATTTATTGTGGACGAAGATAAAGACATGGTAAAACCTTTAGAGGCAACTGAATTTAAAGCGCGATTATTAGAATTAGGATCAACAACGATTCCATCTGAGCATAGTCCATTTTTCAAAAATACTATTGCTGAATGGAAAAAAGCAAATAAGATTAAATAGAGGCAATAATGAGTGGAGCTACATACGATCCTTTTAGCCACAGATACGATGGCCTTTATTTTTTAGCATGGGATAGCTATAACCGTGCTATTTATCATTGGTTGTCGGGCATTAAAGTTTACAATAAAACGAAACATAATGATGTAAATGTACTATTTAATACGCCAGAGCGTGCGCACGCAAGACTTATTGCACCACAAACGAATCAAAGAGTAACAATACCAGCTCTGTCATTTTATATAAATTCTGTATCGCAAGATTTAAATAGACAGTTTTTTCCGACTGTACATCCATGGACAACAATACCTACATATGACTCGGATGGGAATGTAGTATCCTGGCAACGTCACTCAAAAGCATTGCCATATGATCTTAGCTATACTGTAACTCTGTGGTATAAATACGATTTTGAAATGCAACAAGTAGAAGCAAATTTATTGTGGCGATTTACACCATTAAGCTATATAATGGGCAACGGCGCAGTATCACCTATTTACTTGGAATCTATTTCGGACTCAAGCGATTTAGAGGTGGGTCCAGAAACAGATAGAGTGATGAGAAGAACATATTCGTTAAGAGTAGACGCATGGCTTCCGCTTCCATATCAAGAATTCGATCCACTATCGAATATAAATATAGGAATGGTTGGTGCCAGTGTTTTTTCTGATGACATTGGGGCAAATAATATAACTGGAGATTCAGAAATTGACAATATAAATAGTCAGTTATTTGATAATTTAGATGAAAATGTAGATATAAGAGATATTAGTTTGATAACAATCGCTGAAGCCGTACCTGGTGTGATTACATATGAGACGCCTGTATTAGGTGGCGATGTTTTAATTTAAGAATGGAGATAAAATGAAAGCAATTCGAAACATTTCGGGTCAAACTTTAGGGTTAATTGTTAATGGAGAAACTGTTATCATCCACCCAAGAGAGGAACTTATTGTTAAAGAATACACAGCACAAATGGATAACATGGCATCTGCTCGCAAGAGAATGCTAAAAAAAATTATTGTTAGCAATTAACGGAGGACAAATATGACAACATTACTAAGCCCCACAGTTGTTACTAGTGAAACTGACTTGTCTTTTGTGGCACAGTCAATTTCGACAAGTATTGCTGGAATTGTTGGTGCTGCAAGTAAAGGTGCAGTAAATAAAAGGATATACTTGTCATCACAAGATGACGTTATCATTAAATTGGGTAAACCACTATTGACAGATTACGGTGTTCAAACCGCTTCTCTGTTTATGAAACAGTCAAGCAACGGTTGGTATAATCGTATTGCTTCGCTACGCGGAAATGATCCTGTGGCAACTGCAAATACTGATACGAGGGCTCTGTTAACTCAAACCTCGCTTACAGCATTTGTAGCACCATCAGATATTATTGCTCTGGCTGGCGGAAGTTCTCAGAATCTTAGGTTGCGTTTTGATGATACTAATGATATTACAATAACTTTTACAACTGCTATTGTAACTTCTTTGGTGCGCTCAACAATGCTTGACACTATGATTGCGTTGACTGGTTGGTTGGACGGCGTACTAAGTTTAAATGGGACTGCTGAACCACGCTACGGGTTTACCGGCTATACTCAACTTGGTGATGGTTCTTACGTTCTGACAATTCAGAGCGAATTAAAATCCGGATTAAGCAAAATTGAAGTAATGGTCCCAACTGGAACCGATGCTGCAAGTTATTTTGGCTGGACTTCCGGTGTTACCAGTGAAACCGGTACGCGTTCGATTGTATTGAATACCAATTTGACGTCCGCTGTCGTGACTTCTTTGGCACAAGGCGTAAGTGGATATAACCTGGGAACATCTGCAACATCGACATCTGTAAATTCTGCTACATATAACCTTGGTGTTTTAGCAGATGGTAGTCTTGATGTAAATAATATGGGCGCATCCCCTAATGCATATTCTTTTGTATCAGTTTTGGAAAGCAATACGACTACTACAATGAATCTTGACAGTGATGGAATTCACGCACAGGCTCAAGCTGCACCGTACGCATTTAATCCGGTTGTGCAAATTGTTGTTGACGGATATACAACTTCTATTGAAATTCCATTAACAACATGGACAATTGGTGCTATTACAAATGCTAATATGCAAGATTTTGCAACTGCTATTAATACAGCTACTCCTTCTGGGTTGGGCGATATTGCATTCTACAATACTGCAACTAAGAAAATGTATTTGCAATCTCCGGGCAAAAGCGTTGGCTATACTTATATTAGTGTACCGTTGGAACAATCTGATACGGTAGCAGGAAATGCTGCTATGGCTATTAGAGCAATGAATTTTTTAGGGTTTGATTTTCAAGACGTTAAGGTCCAAAATCAAATAACTATTGAAACTGAAACAAGTTCTGAAACAATTTCGTTTGATTATACTACTGTACATTCTTACGGATTGTCTCCGGCATCATTAACCACAGCACAAGTTGTTAGTCTTATTAATGCACAATTCGGATCTACTATTGCAAGTATTGATAGCGGATTAAATATTTCTCTGGCTAACGACTATCGTGGTATTGACGGGTTTGTTAAGGCAAGTGGATATCAAACAAGTAAATTGGCTATTGATTCTACTGCCTTTGACTATACTAGCAGTTGGTATTTACCTTCAAGTTCTCCGATTCGTTTAATCGGCGCCGAAACTGCTACTGCGGCTGGGTTAAATAATACATATCTAAAATGCAGTTTTGGAACGGATTGGGCAATTGTGCGTATTAATAATACTACATATGCATCTGATCCTGTGGCAATTGGATCTGCAAAACTAGATGTAGAGGCAACTTCTTTTGCTGCAACTCCTACTCAAATTAATGCATTTAAAATTGCTTTGGCCGCTGTATTATTCGGGCATGTTATAAGTTCTCCGGGCGATGGATTTGTTATTGGCGAATGGACTGTTGGAACATTAGTAGCAGCAGGAACCGAATTGAGAGTTTATAACGGTGGTGGTCTTACTGCTGGACGAGTAAGAGTTGTTGATAGTAATGATAATACTGCAACTACTTATCCAGCTTCTCATGAAGGTAATATTTCATATGTTGTAACAGCATTGCCTGCACCAGATACAACAACAGTAACACTTCGGGATGCCGGTGGAACAAATGTTCTTACTGTGACATCATTACATGATGATAGAGAACTTCACTTATATGTAGATAATACGCCAGCATTGACGTTTGCCGGTAAAACAATGACCGGATTCGCAAGCTCTGGTAGTTATGCTACTTGGCTACAAAAATCATCAAATACTGTAACAGGTGATGAAACAGCCGAATTGACAATTGGCGCAGGCGGCGATTTATCTTCTGTAGGTCAACTTTCAGTTAGTACAACAGATGCTTCATGGGCATTAGTATTAGACTTATTGTTTGATGATGGTGCCGGAACTGATTATTCTGCATTGGTTGCTGTTGTGCCAAGCGGAACTACGGCATTTACAACTTCAATTAAGGGTGGACATAGTATAGCAGTTGCGGAATGCCCTGTTGACGTTATTACTCTTGCACAGGGTAATGGATATGATGTTACATGGACTGCTGGCACCGGTTCTTATGCATATGTTAATACTGCAACGGGTACTTTAGATTTTGCTCTTGATGCACTAAAATTAAATGGTCAGGATTTACCTTCTGCTGGTGCTGGCGGCAAAGCCAAGGGTTATTTGATTGGTAATGCCGACATTGAATATATTTTCCGTCCATCAACTGTTACACCGGGCGCATATGCAGCTCAGTGGCAGAATGGTAGAATTACAACTTCTCGTGTAGCTTATAACGATATAACTTCAACATTTGTTGCCACTGCTCGTTCGTTCTTCCCGAATGATGATTGGGGTGGCGGCTACAATAGGTTTGCTGTTGTCGTAGATGATGATTATACCGTAGATATTGATTTTAATGATTATACATTTGTTGATCAAAGTGCTGCAACCGCAAGTGAAACTGCCGATGCTCTTAATGCTCGTGCAAAACTCATTAATAGTACGCTAAATGGTTTTGCCACAGCAGTAAGCAATAAGATTGTATTAACAAGTCCTACAAAAGGCGTTTCAAGTCAGCTTCGCGGAGTTATTGATAATACCGCATTAGATTTTTCTGCTATTGTTAGTACACCTGCAACTGGTAGTGGTTATCCCAATCTATCCTTTAAGGTGGATGGCGGGACTACAAATACTATTGATTTTACTGACTATGCAGGTATTTTGATTGCAGATCAAAGTGCGGCTACTGCTGATGAAGTCGTTGCTTCCATTCTCAGAGGAACATCTCTAAGTAGCAGTCTTGTCTATACAGACGGCGTTGGTGTTGCAACTACAGTAAATGTCAAGAGTCTTGTTACCGGCACAAGTGGTACCGTGGAAATTCTGACAGCTAATCAGGCACTGGGTGACGAGTTTGGTATTCAAACTGTTTATACTGGGACCCAAACTGAAGTTGCTGCCGGCGTTGCTTTTGCAGTAAGTCCTGGTACTTGGGCAAATGCTGACGAGGATGCTCTGAAAATTAAATTTACTGACGAAAATCCGCTGTTCTTTGCGCCTAATACTTCTCGTGTAGATATTTATAGTGGTTCTACTATTTTAGCATCATATCGCGAAGTTTCTCCTGATCCTGATGCTGATGGCAGCCATGGAACAACCGGAGAGGGAACATTCATTGAGGACGAACTTGGTAATAGCAATGACGTTGCCAACGGAACTAATCCTAATCCATATTTCGCGTTTGACCTTGACGAAGATTTAACTACAGACGTCATTGATTATAATGGTGGAAAATTTAAGTCTGGAACTTATTCGTTAAGTGGCGGAGCTGATGGTATCAATGAATTAACTGGAAGTGATTTTGTTGGTGTTTCTTATGATTCCACATATGGTGGACCTACAGGAATTCAGAATTTTGCTGATAAGCATTCATCATTTATTAACTTCCTGGTTGCCCCAGGCCGTTCAGATAGTGCTGTTATTCAGTCATTATTCTCTGTAGCTGAAGAACGCGGCGATTGTTTGGCCCTTGTGGATCCGCCTATCTCTCTGAGACCAGAACAAGTAGTGGATTGGCACAATGGCCTAGGTTATGGTAATAGTGTGGCATTTAACACAAGTTACGCAGCATTATACGGTACTTGGTTCTATCATAGTGATCCGTATAATAACACGAATATTTATTTACCACCTAGTGCATATCTGCTAAAGCAGTATGCATATAGCGATTCCATTTCGGAACCATGGTTTGCAGTAGCAGGTGATACGCGCGGTAAAGTTACCGGTGCTATTGGGGTTGAATATTCACCAAACGAGGGTGAACGCGACTTAATGTACGGCAATGGAAATGCAGTGAATCCGATTGTTAATTTCGTACAAAGCGGAATTAAAATCTGGGGCCAGAAAACCCTTTCACGCACAGAGTCTTCATTGAATCGTATCAATGTGAGGCGTTTATTCTTGTTTGCTCGTAGAACCGTAGAATTAGCCTCACAAGTTATATTGTTTGAACCTAATGATGCGTTGACCCGTAAGAAATTGGTGGAAATAATTGAAGGTGCTATGTCCGATATTCTATCAAGACGCGGTATTACAAGATTCCAGGTTGAAGACAAGACTGATGCTTTCCTGATTAATCAGAATAGAATCAAGATTGTTGTGTTTGTTGAACCACAACAAACTGCTGAATTCATTGAGATTCCGTTTATTGTAACCGGTAGCGGACAAGCATTTATCGAAGGTTAAGGAGAATAAAACATGGGAATTTTAGGAATAGTTGGCAATTCGCGAATTGGCAATGAAGTTGATGGCATGGGAAACTATGACGTTAAACGAAATAATATGTGGGAAATGAAACTGGCCCGTTCGTTTGGCTCAGATGATTTTCGCAATTCCTTTACTCTACAGATGAATAAGGCTGCAAGACCTAATTTCACTTTGGGCGAAGTCGAATTACAAAGGGGTAACGAACGTTGGTACGTTGCCTCTAAACCAGTCGCACAGGATTTGGCAGTTTCGTTTTATGACGCTTTACCATCTCAGGGTGTAAGTTATACTTATCAGCGTGAAGGCGTACAAAGTCCACACCCGGCTGGTAATCCTGATATGCGTAGTGCATCGCAAATATTGTATAACTGGTATTTACTAATATATAATCCGTCTTCTGGGTATATGGGATTAGCAAGTGAATATCAAACTAATGCATATATTACGTTATATTCAGGTAGCGGTGAACCTATCGAACGTTGGATGTATCTTGGTTTATGGCCAAGAGAAGTAAATATGGGCGATTTAGACCATGCCACTGAAGGCGATCCTCTAACAATCGAAGCGACTTTTAGATTTAATAAAGTCTATCGTATTGACCCAGGTACAACAGCAGAACCTACAGATGGTGATGCTCAGTTGTTACCAGAAACAGCAGAGAGTTCTTTTAATATCCTCTAATAACTAATTAAGCACAGCACTTAGAAAAAGTTTAAGTGCTGTGCTTTTCTTTGAAACGCGAGTAACAAAATGTCAAAAATAACAGAATTTAGTACATTTTCAGAAAACAAAATTGACGCAAAGACAATTAGGGCAGTCGGCAATAAGTTGGGTATTAATTGGAATAAAATCCCATTTTCAGAATTTGAAGCGGGATATTATGTAGAATTAGAACACGGATTACAAGACCCCGAAACAAATGCAACAAATGACGATCCTGTTATGACAGCCAAAATTGCATGGGTTCATCTAAAGGAATTTTCAGACTATTATACTCGTCTCAAGAAAATGGAACGAGAAGGCAAGGAACAAAAAAATAGGGAACATTAAGAATTTTATTAGTGATATAATTAGTGAAGGCAAAAAACCTCGAAAATTTGATGTTGGTGATATTGTTAGAATTAAATTATATGATGATGGCCCACTATCAAAACAACCGCTAGGCAAAGTTTTTAGTATAGTCGGCTATGATAATTATACCGGAAAATGGAAATATAAAGTAAAAGAACAGGGATCCGGAGTACGTAAAACCTGGTCTGAAAACAATTTAATTTTAGTAAAGAAAGTCAAAGAGGGTGTCAATAAAGTAGCCGCCCCTAAAGATAAAATCACAAAACAAGTTAAAGATTTAAGTACAAGTTTAGATTATTTTATAAAAAACGAGTTAGTAAAAAATGCAGGCAATCCTTCAAAATATTATGCAAATATAGCCGATATTTTGGGTATTTTTGTACGTATATTAAAAATAACTAAAGACACAGATATCATAAAACATATTGAAAGTACAATAAAAATTTTACAAAATCGTAGCGCTTCATATCGCAATCATACTGATACATGGGAATGGTAAAACTTGACAAATATCTAAAAGTATGTTATAGTTCTATTTAGGCAACTGTCTTGTTTAAATTTGTTCCTTGTCAGCGATAAGGAGCCTACAAAGGTTTTTCGGTGTACCCGCCCAGCGAAACATCGGTTTTTGTTTTATCATGGGTTCGCCAACTTTTCCGTTGTGATAAAATGTAAGTGTCAAAAGGCGTATAACGACACATTTCCTATGTACCACGATGTACAAAAGGAAACAGCCTCGTCATCGGCGGGGCCAGCCCCACCACGGATAGTATCTGTGGCCCTACCCCCCTTCGTTCGAAAGTTGGGGGGTTTCTTTTTTTCTTGACAAAACGGCCGTCTTG
>Ga0222658_1000890_pt1 | contig 14368 bp, 20 predicted proteins | sample AntAcemetagen476_FD_179830 | JGI IMG/M metagenome (GOLD analysis project Ga0222658, IMG submission 179830) | Saline water microbial communities from Ace Lake, Antarctica - #476 | ecosystem: Environmental > Aquatic > Non-marine Saline and Alkaline > Saline | place: Antarctica: Ace Lake... | reverse complement strand
AGAACAACCAATAGCTTTTGGACTTAAGGCAGTTATTGCAGGATTTGAACAAAACGAAAACGAAGGAGAATTAGATCCAATAGAAAACCAACTTAGAGAGCTAGAAAACATATCTTCAGTAGAAATAATCGATATGAGACGAGCTTTTGGATAAATTTTTATTATAATTATTATTAAGTATACCTTTTTCTATAAAACTCAGCAATTTTCTTTAAAGACCATTTATTAAAATTTTCTTCTTCTTTCTTTTGCATTTTTATATCTTTTTTAAGAGACTTAATAAAAAACCCATTAAGATAATTTAAAAGAAAAAATCCAGCAACGACTATCAAAAAGAAAATAACTCTACTCAAAACACTCTCTGAAGAAAAGATAAATCTTCCTAAATTTAATGCTAGATATTCAAAAGCCTTAAAATTTGCAAACATCATTGCTAAAACCCCAGATACAAAATACGCGATAAGTCCTTGAGTTCTTTCAAAAACACCAAAAACTCTTGCAGATTCTAAAAAAACAAATAACCATAAAAATACAATTCCAAAAAAAACAAAAGACAAAGAATAATTAATTCCAAATACTATTCTAAATATAATAGAAAACTGAGTAAAAAAAGAATCTAAACTTTTAACAACCGAATTTTTTAATAAAATATCTCCCCATTTTCCTCCAAGATAATCCCATTTTTCATCCCACGAATCTGGATTTGATAAAGAATTGATAGTATTCTCTGTATTTTTAACACTATCTTCAAGTTGATTCATCTTATCATCAACTCCAGAAAGAACATCTGCAGAACTAACAAAATGCAAAACAGAAACCAAACTAAATACTAACAAAACCAAAATACCAACTTCTTTTTTCATTTTTAAAATTTCCTATTTTGAAAAGACAGAAAATTCCATTTTCTGTATAAATTAATAAATTAAATAGAATTTAAAAACATTTAGAAAAAGATTTTCTTATCAAAACTTTCCAAGTTCTTTAACTTTTTTCTTAAGATCTTCAATATTTTTAGTCATATCCTTATAATCCTGACTCTTACTCGTAAATTGATTACGAAGGCCAATCTTTTCCTTTATTTCTCCTTGAAGCCTCGCTCTTTCAGATAAAGCTTCTACACTTAATCCTTTAGCTAAATCAAGATTAACTTTTTCTTGTCTTAAATATCTTCTAACCGTAGCATCAAAAAATAACATAACTAATGCCAAACAAAAAAAGATAAAATAAATCCATTTCATCCCCCCATTAGCCATACCACCACTAAACCAACTTCCATCTATAAAGAAAGTTAAATAAGTCATAAAAAGAGCGTAACCCAACCAAAGAACTTTAATTCCAAGATTATTTTTAATTCTCATAGAAAGAATAATTAATGCAGCAAAAGGTAATGCAATAAGCATTGTAGGAACAAGAGCAACAGTAGGAGAAACTAAAGAATCCCAAAGATTTCCAGGCATATATCTCGTAGCAATTATAGACATTATAACTCCTATAGTAATATTAATTATTCTACCTTTATTATCTTCTCCAAATATACTCACAGTATCAAGAGTTCCAACAAGAATTACCGAAAGTAAAATAAAAGTTAAAACAACCAACAATTTATTATTAACAGCCTGATCCAAATTAAGTAAACTACTAAAAAGAGGAGTTAAAATTTTTTCAAAAAAGGTTTTAAAACCCTCTGAAGTATTATCTAAAGCAGAACCAAAATCACTTGTTTTTGAGTAATTAACAGCAGTCAGAATCACAAACAGAACAACCATCAAAATAAAAAATCCAGAAATAATTTGAGAAATTCCAACCTCACCCTTCTTTTTCATATCACTCATCTCAACTACAAGAAAAAACACTTTATAAATATTATTATTTAAGAGAGGAATATTTTTAAACTTCTTTCTTATGATTATTTAATGAGAAGAGGTTTAGTAATTTTTGTTTTAGCACTTTTATTAATCCCCCTAATAAGTGCTGCAGGAGAATTTGATCAAGCAAGTGAAATAATTACAAAAGTAATTGATAGCACACTAGGATTTATAACTCCAGTAATGGAAAATATAATTGGAGATTATTCCTCGAGCGAATTCTTTTTTGCAAAGATATTACTTCTTATTCTTTTAAGCATCATTATCAAAACAGTCTTAGACAAAACCCCTATTGGAGAAGATAATAAAAAAATAAGTCTTATCCTAGCAATAATAGTTTCTGTTCTTGCAATTAGATTCATGAGTCAAAATGAATTCATTGAAAGTGTTTTAATTCCATATGGAACTTTAGGAATAGCGATAACAACTCTTCTTCCCATAGTTATATTCTTCTATTTTGTACACAATACAAAAATAGGAAATTTTGGAAGAAAAGTATTCTGGACAATATATGGAATTGTTTTATTCGTTCTTTGGATTTCAAGAGCACAGGAACTTCCATCAACTGCTAACTGGATTTATCTTCTTTCATTTATAGCAGTAATAATATTCATCTTCCTTGATAAATCAATTCATGGATATTTTGGATTAGCAGATATTAGAAAATTCGAAAGGCAAGATAATAAAAAAAGAATAAGAGAGGCAAAAGAAGAATTAGAAAAACTTGAAGAACACTTTCAACACAAAAGAATGAGCTATTCAGATTATAAAAAAGAGAAGAAAGATCTCAAAGAATACATAAAGAATCTTTCAGAAGAATAAAATGCAATATTTATCTAACGAATTTTTAATACGATTATTAATATTTATAATAATCTTCGCCTTATCTTTTCAAATAGTTAGAAAAACTCTATTTAAGGATAAAATCCTATCTTCAGTTATTTCAATTACTCTCTCACTAATTGCTGCATTTTACATTTCCCCCTCACAATTAGACTTCATAACAAATTCCTATGGAGCAGCAGGAATACTTATTATCCTAGTAATTCCATATTTAATTGTATTTTATTTAATCTATGTTTCAAAAATTCCAAGTGTATTAAGAAAAACTACAATACTTTTTATGGGAATTATAACATTTGCAATAATACAAAACAATGAGGCTATTTCAACAGACTTAGCAACAAAAGCTTTAATGATATTAATTGTAATAACTCTTGCATTTCTATTATCTGATAAAAAAATACAAAACTACTTTAATGCAAAAAAGAATCTAAAAGGAATCTAATTTCTTCTATATCCAACAATTTCTTTTCCCTTGTAAATTGGAACTTCTGGTTTTTGTTTTGCGCTTCCAGTTCCTTTAAGCAAAACAATTCCAACAATAACTAAAGCCAAACCAACAATCAGGGAATAGGTTTTAGGAACACTAGTTAATCCAGGAATAAATCTCAAAATATAATCTCCAATTCCCTTAATCCCCAATGCGATTACAACTAATCCTGCAATAGTAAAAATCCAACCACCAATCTTTTTCATACAATGAATAATTAAACCGAATATATAAAGTTTTTTATAAGAGGATTTCTTAAAACTAACATGCTAAAAGAAGAACACATAAAACCAGTAAAAGAACAACTAATAAATCAGATTAGAGAAACATTTCCAGAGGATAAAAGACAATCTGCGATAAGTCAAATAGAAAACATGTCTACTCAAGAACTTGAAGAATTTCTTATAAAAAATAACATGATTAAATCCTCAGCTCCGGGAGAGGGAGGACAGGTTTCTCCAGAAGAAAGATGTATTTTTTGTTCAATAATTTCTGGAGGAGTAAACTCTTACAAAATAGATGAAAATAAACAAGCAATAGCAATATTGGAAATAAATCCAATATCAAAAGGACACTCAATAATTCTTCCAAAAGAACATCTAACTAAAAGTGAAGAAATTCCCTCTCAGGCATTTACACTTGCAAAAAAAATTGCAAAAAAAATAAAAACAAAACTAAAAGCAAAAGAAACAGAAATCTCTGCCTCATGTGTAATGGGACACTGCATAATTAATATTCTTCCAATTTATGAAAAAGAAACCCTTAATTCAGAAAGAAAACAAACCAGCCAAGAAGAACTTCTTGAACTTCAAAACCTATTACAAATAAAACCTAAAACAAAAACTCTAAAAGAAAGCAAACCAAAAGAAAAAAACATATCTTCCTCAGATTCTAAAAAACTCTGGCTTCCAAGAAGACTTCCTTAATTTTTATAAATATTTTTTCTATGCCCTAACTCTATAACAAATATAATTAATTTATCTTGTTTAATATCTAAAATAACCCGATAATCTCCAACTCTTAATTTATAATAAGAACTTCCTACAAGCCTCGACACAAAATGGTGTGGTCTAACCTTAATTCTTTCCAAAACATTTAAAATACGGGTTTTTATTTCAAAAGGAAGTTTATTTAATTGAACATTAGCTTTATCATAAAAGATAATTTCATACATTCTCCTTTAATCCCCTTTTAATATCTTCTAACTTAACAAATTTATTCCAACTACCTTTAGCAACATCCTTTTCATATTCCTTTATGTTTTTTTTAGTTTCTTCAGAAAGTTCCATACTATCCTCTAATAAATCCCAAATTATTTCCTCATAACTTTCTTTTGTGTGAGATTTCATACCTTGAAGCTTATTTAATAAATCATCACTTATTTGTATTGTTGTGGCCATAGTAAATATATAACTTGCTATAGTATTTAAATCTTTTTATTAAAATAAGGGATTAGACTTCCTTAATTCAAAAAACAAAATCCCAAATTCATTTTAGTAAACCAGATATAAATCAAAATTAAAAAGGTAATTAAAAAAACCGGAACAAACGGAACTCCCTGTCTAATCAAAACTGTTTTATTCTTCTTCCTTAATAACTCAATTTCTTCTTTGCTCAGCCCATCCCAATTTGCTTTTATTAATTTTTTCCCAATTCTAACATCTCTATAAAGCCAATCCCCTTCAACTAATTCTTTAACAGAAACTTTATTTATCATGCACGCCTCATCAACTGCCTTTGCAAAAACATACAAATACGGGACAAACAAGATTAACAAACCAAAATATGAAAAAACAAAATTCCACATTCCAAAACCAATTAAAACTAAACCAAGAAAACTAACTCCTATAACAGATTTTGAATTCTTATAAAACACCCGAGCAAACTCTTTTTGAAATGCCTTCCAATTCCTTAAAGAAAGTCCAAAACTCCAAACAATTCCATAAAACATTCCAACAATAAGATAAACAAAAAGGAATACAAAATAAATCTTAACGTTACTAATAAAATTTGAACTAAATCCTAAAATAGGTCCAAGCGCAATCATAAGTTTTGCATCTCCCCCCGCAAACAACCTAGAATAATAAAATAAATTTCCAACTACAAAAAATATTCCCAATCCAATTAATCCTTGATAAAAAAACATAAAATCCTGCCCATTCCCTAAAAACAAACTCCAAAAAAATCTAAAACCTAATGCAAAAACTATCAAAGAAAAATTTAACCAATTTGCAACCTCTCTCTGTTTTAAATCTTGCAAACTTGCAAATACCAACCAGACTAAGGCAAGACAAATAAGAAAAACTACTTCAAACATAAATTCACCTCTAACATGATTATAAATATAAAACAGGATTTATAAAATAATCCCAAAACATAAATTATGTAGGAGTTATGTACTCGATTTATTTTTTATTCTTAACTCTTTGCTTTGATTGTTCTATTTCTTCCACCTTTTTTATAAGGATGTTTCTTTCTCTCTCTTTCTTTATCCTTTTTTTTATTTCGTCTTTCAGAATCTCCTCTTGCCATATTCTATAATATTCATTAAAACAAATTTAATTTAAAAATCTATTGAAGAATTATTCAATAACAACATTTGTTACACAAGAAGATTTACAACAAACTTCTCCATCATTAACATCTGAAAAATCTCCAGAAACTCTATTATTTTCCAAACACTGACTTATAGCGCTACAAACTTGTCTACCATCAACACCTTCACAAGCCACAGCGCCCCATTCACCTAATACATTAACACAAGTAAACCCATTAACCCAAGCATCCCCATAGGCTACTTTATTATCTGCACTCTTTAATTTACCGCAATGGTAGTTTGCCCACTTCTCAGAATCATTAATCTTCTCATTACAAACAATATCATCTCCACTCGGAATATCTGCCAATAATTCATCTTTAATATACGGACAATTAAAGAAACCCTTTCTTCCACCAACCTCTATTTCTTTTTCCTCAACACAATATCCAGTCTTATCTCCAGCTTTTGCAGAGATTTCGCAAGTAAATGCTGCAGCAGTCAAACCATCTTGAAATACATCTTTTTTATCAAAAATATCGCTTCCAGTATCATAAAACCAATAGAACGCAACTACAGCCACAGAAACCATTAAAATTATTCCAATTATCACACCCCAAGCAGATATTCCTTTTTTATCCAACCTCTTAATCATATTCAACATAATTAAATTATCTTTTTAAATGTTTTGTCGTTTCAAATTATACTCAAAATTAAAATCTTTTCTATAAAGAATTTCAACGCTTGTTTTTTTAGATTTAAACTCTTTTTCAGTTCCCCAATTCTCAATCTTAACTGTTAAAAGATTTTCAGAATTTTTAATAACAAAATTTTCTTTCTTCAAATAATTTTTATCAAGCCCATACTCTTCAAAAGATTTCTGAAAATTAGAAAAAATAATATCCAAACTTAAAAGTTCATCTTCTTTTAAATTTAAATAAGAATTCTTTATGGCCCTCTCTCCTAAATTCTGAACATAAAATTCAAAATTATTCTCTTCTAAATAAGCCTCATTTAAAGCACTAAGCCCAGAAATCTGTGCCTCAATTTTTGCAGAACCCGAAGCAAAACTAAGTCCTGTAGCAATGACTGTAGCAAAAACTAAAAGAACAAAAACATTTATCCAAGCATTCCCCCTTTTATTTCTATAAATTCCCATTAGCAAGTATACCTCGATTTCAGTTTAATTTCAACATTCTCTCCATTGTAAGGAATACTAACAACAGAATACTCTCCTAACGCAATTCCAACTTCTTTTGAAATTCCAGAAGCATCCAAATCCCTAACAAACTTCTTCTCATCTCCAAATCTATAAAAATAACCAAAAGGAAATTTCAAAACATAATCATAACAAGTATCATCAAAATTCTCTTGCAAAATTTTTATTATCTTCTGCTCTTTTTCGAAATCAATTCCCAATTTTAGCTTAGTTTCTCTTGATAGAGCATTAAAATTATACACATTAATTTCATTTATATCTTCTAACTTAATGAACTCCCTTAACTCCGAATCAAAATACGGCTCGGTTAAATTTAATATTTGTTCCAAAACATTAACATATCCTCCATCCACAAGAACTCTGTCTTTCAAAAAAACAAACAAAATATTTTGATTCTCCAATTCAATAAATCCACCCTTAATTAAGGAGATATCATTTTGATTTAATTGCCTTTTTCCAGCCGCACTCGTAGCCATTAAAACAAAAACCAACATAATAAAAAATACAATTATAGTTGCAGGAACCCAATTAATAGTAATTCCAACCTGTCCTTTTTTATTTATTTTATTCATTTTCTAAAACTACCTTTCTCCCTTGATTATTTGAAGCAACTAAAATTTCAATTCTGCTTTTAATTAAAATATCATCTTCATAAAATACTTCCAAATTCTTTTTGAAACATTTTGCAAAATACTCTGCCCTAGTTTCTTTTCCATTTTCATCCTTCTCTTGTAATTCACACTGAGTTAAAAAATCAGTATTTCCTTCTATAATGTTTTCTCCATTCTGTCTTAAACTATTTCCATTTATATCAAAAATTCCTACATTGATATAAAATAAATAATCTTCATTAATTATCTTCTCATCTAAATCACAGGTTTTAATTAAATCAAATTCAGGATTAGAAATTCCCTGTATCAAAACCCCATTCTCAGTAATACAATTAACTATTTTATTATAAAGAACCTCAGCTTCTAAACTCCTAACATCCTCATCTGCAGAGTAATACATAAGAGTTGCAACAACAATCCCAACTCCAACAACAGTTAAACAAAAAATCCACCATACAGACATTATCTTCTCTCCACCCCTTTTATCTAAAATTAATGTATTAAGCAACTTCCCCTCCCGAATATCCTTTATAATTTTTAATTATATTTGGAACATGTATATTTCTTGTGCTAGAAGGAATAGAACAGGATTCATATTCACATCCAATAAGTCTTCCAGGCCCGGCATTGTATGCTGCAACTAAAGATTTTACATTATCAATTCCATAATTGTCTCTCAAACAAACAAGATAACAAGTTCCACCCTGAATATTTATTTCATTATCTGTTTTATATAATTCTTTATCAACAACCTCTTGATTCACTTCTGGACAATATTTATTACAATTTCCTCCAGGACCAACATCTCCTAACGGACCATTAGAAGCATCATTAACCTGCATAAGCCCCCAATCTGTAGAAACTATCACTCCTACACTATTTTTATTAATATTTTTACTATTAGGATTCCAACCACTCTCTTGTTTAATCAACGCTCTCACTAAATTAAAATTCAAATTTCTTTCCTTAGCAATTTTGGCTACAATAGGAATATTTTCTTCCTCACTCTCTTTATAACTAGAAAGCAAAACTCCAGAACTATCTAACTGACCCTCTTCATAATATAAATTAATCTCCCCCTCAATTGTTATAGGAGGAATAATTGGACTAATATTTGACGACCAAATATCTTCCAGACTTTCTTTTTCATCTCCATCTTCTGATATTGACAAAAATAAAAATCCATTCAAAACTTCAGAACTAATCTCGTAATCTGAAAAATATTTCATAACATATACTCTTCTATTAGTAAGAGAAACTAAAACCTCTTTTTTTTCATTATCAATAACAACTAAATCTCCAACTTTTTCATTTTTTCCAGCTACCTCAATTGCTTTTGACAAATCTATTTTTATATCTGTTTTTGGAGTTGAATAATCAATCAACAAAGCTATTTGCTTTGCGTAAGCCTGTTCATAAATAAATGCCCCGGTAGATGCATTAAAAATAAAAATTAGCAAAATAGAAAAAAATAATAAATTTATTACAATAAATATAACATTTGGGAAAATATCCTCCCCCTTTCTTCCTCTAATCCAACCTCTTTTAAACATAAGGGAAAAACGATTTACAATGTTATAAATTTAACTTATTATTAAAATCTCTAAGCGATATTTTCTAAACTATCAGAATTAAATGCCCTTATATTTTCAGTAGAATAATCAATAAAAAACTGTCCGCTAACAAACTTTTCTCCTTTAAATGTTTCCTTCTCAAAACGCTCTTGAGTATATCCACCAAGAAGAGTCAATCCACCTGCAATTGCTCCTCCAACCACAAAACCAACTCCTGTTCCAACAACCGGAACCGCTGAACCAATCGCACTTCCAACATAAGCACCTCCCATAAGCCCAAGACTAGATCCAATAGCTCCCCCTAGATAAGATTGATCCATCTCTACAAATAAAATTGCCTTCTGACTTAAATCAAAACTATCCTCATCTGGAAGATTTTTTCCTTCTTCAATAAATAAATTTTTAGAATAATCTTCTCTTGTCAAAAAAGTCCAGTAAGACTCCTCTCTTCCAGGAATTTTATGTGAATAAAGATACTGAGTAAGCCCCTGAATTGTTCCCTTCTTCTCTTTAATTGAATTATCAAAATCTATTCTCGAACAAACAACTCCTTTTTTAGAACCACTAAACCAATCTCTACTAAATATCTGAATCTTTCCCCCCCCCATCATCTTCCAACAATCAGCCATCTCTCGAGCAAGAGCCATCTTTATCTGATTATCAATTTTATCTACACTAGAATCTATCTTAACAGTTTCATACTCTCCAATAAAATCGCAATCTCCTTCTTTTTTATCTGAAATGCAAACCTTCCGGGTCTGGCATTTTAATGGAACAATATCTTTAGTTGAAACCCCAAACTCATCAAAAAAACTCCCCCTAACCGCAACACTCTGAGAACACACACTTCTATCCACATTTTCATTCCAATCTAACTGAGAATAAATAAAAAGAATTGCTCCAAATCCAATTATCAAAATAACTATACTAACTACTGCTGTAGAAGTAATCTCTCCTTTCCCAAAAATTTCTTTTATTTTTTTCATTTTATATTTTAAAATCATGTTAAAAAATTTATTAATAAATATGCTACATAAATTAATATTATTATTAAAAAAACTATCCAAAGCGCTTTATCAACTAATGTTTCTGCAAATCCTTTTTTATTCATTTATATAAACCACCTCTGTAAAAGATATTTGATAAACCTCTCTACTGCTTGATTTAATCTCGATTATTTTTGTATACTCCAAATGCTCTCCTCTAGGATAATTAACATAAGAATAAATTTTATCTTCTTTAGAATCTAATATTTTTAAAAACCCAGTAACAGAATTTAATTCAAAATAATCTTTCAAAGAATCATCTAATTGAATTTTAATTTCTTTATTTTTCGGGTTATTTACATAATCTAAAGCTAAACCCAAAATATTTTTAGAAAGTCCCTCTTTCTTAAAACGAGTAAGGTCATATACTGAACTATAAGAATAAATTTCAACAGTTTGCTTATCTCTAAGATTTAATCCAATCTCAACCGGAACACTACTTAAAGAAATACATCCTAACATCCTCTCAGAACCATATTCATAACATTTTTCAAAAAACAACAAATCTTTATTTATTGCCTGACAAACTCCATCAGACAAACAATTACTAATATCATAATCAGAACAAAAACAAAGAGAATTATCTAATTTAACTAAATACCATCCCTTTGGAGATTGCAATGGGAAGTTAATCGATTTTCCTTCATCTAAATTATTTATTCTTCCCACAATTTCTTCCAAACTCGCTTCCGCTTGTTTTTCTTTTGCTTTATCGACAACGCTTCCATACAACGCTACTGCAAGAACACCCAACAAAAGAATAGAAATAATTCCTAAAGTTATTTTCATTGTCTGTGCAAGTGTAAATCTTTGCCCCTTCTTTTCCATTTAAATATCACAAGACATCAAAGTCTCCTCCAAATTAGTTTTAATATTATCTTTTTTTATCAATTCTCCAATACCCAACCAATTTTTAATACTCAGAAGATTACAATCTAACAAAACCCATCTATCTTTTTTATTATCCAAAGCCTCTCCGGAAATATAAATACCTATTTTTTCCTTTTCAACTACCACCCTAAAATCAGCATCTTCCCCTCTTATTCCTAGATTAGAAGGAATACTAAAAAGATAAAAAACATCCCCCTCTTTTGAACTTAATATTTTTTCATTAAAATTCTCGTTTTTAATAATCTCTCCATCATCATACTCGCTAACCTCTTCTGATTTTTTAATCTCAATTCTTTTTATAACAAACTCATCTCCTTCTGGATTCCAGGCTACAAATTCTAAAACTCCTTCATTAACAGTCCAGCTAAGAGTAATTCCCCCATAATGTCCAATTGAATACTGTTTAATTATCCGAGCTCCATTAGATTTCAAATAATAACAAAATTTATCGTTGAACTCTGCTCTATAACTAATTTTTTTAATCTCTCCGATATGAAGTTCAATTGAATTCTTTCCAAAAAAAGAAATCTCTTTTCCATTTTCGGTATAATAAAATTGATCTAATAAAAGCTCTCCACTCCTAAGTTGTTCCACACTTTTTTTAGCAAAACACGCTTTATTTGTTCCGCAATCCATTTTCCCCAAACTCACTTCATCAGTCTCTCCAGTTTCCTTACACTCTCCTAAAAATCGACAATACTCAAAACATCTTTGTTCATAATCCACACTACCAGTGTTAATTACTTCATCCTGCTGTCCACCTAAATCAATTAACTCATCCTCATTAGAATCAGAAGCTCCAAAACCCGGAAGATTTTTTATCCATCCAAGAAGTGGAAGTTTAAAAATCCAAAATAAAATTGTAATAAGAACTAATATAATAAAAATATAAATTATAACTTTCCTTATACCTAACATCCCTTTCTTCCTTTTAAAAAAATTCATCTCCCAAACCTCAAAAGATTTTTAAAAAAATCCAAGGAATTAGAACCATTAACAATTAATAAAGAAATAATAGCAATAGCCAAAATTAAAAATGCAATTCCAAGAATCCACCAAGCAAGAAAGCTCATCTCCATAGCTTCCCCTTTCTTTCTTTTCATCTTACTCAAACCTCTTTTCAAAAACATAAAAACAAAACACAAAACACATTAATAAATTTAACTTCTATTCAATTCTACCCCGTAAGCCCGGAAAGAACCACCGAAGCAAGAACGAATAATGCAATTGTGGCAAATAGAGAAGTAAAGAAATACAACAAAACTCCTCTTAGTAAATTTTTTCCAGTTTTATTTGTCTTCTCTAATTTATCCTCTCCAGAATCAACAGTCACTAAAACTCCCGTTAAAATAAAGATTACTTGTATTATATAAATTCCAACCGCGATTTGCAAATAATACGGAGGAATCATTTGCAGATACTCAAACAAAGAACCCGGATCAAAACCAATTCCAGCAGTTTCAGCAAAATCATCAAACTGAATCTTACTTAAAATTACAGTAATCATAGCCGCAAGTCCAACAACAATTCCACTTAACAACGGAGCTAAGAAAGTCATATTAGATCTCATATCAGAAATAATCTCTGCAAGCATATCTCTAAGCCTATCCGTAATTTTGTGTATATTTTTAACATATTCAGAAATACTCATCAAAGAAACCGCTGCAATCTTTAATCCCTTCTTAGCAGATTCTATAAGAACTCTCATAGATGTAGCAATTAAATCTGAAGGATAATATTTTATTGCCCCTCTTCTTGTATCAAAAATTGCTTTATCAACACTCATCCCCATCTGTCGAATATTATAATTTACTCTCTGAAAAAAATCCGCAGTCATTAATCCTCTAGAACTCTCAGCAACTCTTCCAAATGCAATTTCTGGAGGCATTCCGTTTCCAATTCTATTTCCTAATTGAAAAAGAGAATTATTGAACTCTCTCTCTAACTGCTTTGTTCTTTTTCTTTCAATAATTAAATCTTTAGTTTTATATTTATAAGCTATTGAAAAAAACAACGCAATTCCTATTGGAATAAACATACTTAAAATTAAAGCCCCGATTCCAAAAGGACCAACAATTCTCTCTCCTAACTGGCCAAATCCAAAAATATTTTCACCTTTGAAAAAACTCAATCCAATTTCAGCAAAAGTATAATCTTTTTTTAATCCAATCCACCCTGGAATTGGAGTATACTGAAATATCAAAGGAAGAAGTCCCAAAATAAATAATGGAAGCGTAATTAAAAATGCTTTCCAATATCCCGAGTTACTTTTATATTTATAATAATACGGATTTCTTTCTAATAAAGAACTCTCTCCGTAACCTCCCGGACGCATCATAAGAACCTTATCAGTAAGATACAAAACAAAAAAAGGAATTATTAAATTAAACAAAATAAAAACATGATACCATTGTATTAATCCATTTAACATTGCAGACGCAAGAGGCAATAATGCTAAAGCAAGAGTTGGAAGAACCACTCCAAGCATATAAACATTAGTTAACGGGCTTCTTACTTCATGAGTAAATCGCAACATCTTATCATAAACACCATCTAAAACTACTTGCAAAGCCTTCTCCAAAGTAACGATTCTTCTCTCATTACTTGGTTCAAACAAGCTTCCTTCAATTAAGTGAAATGCCTCGATGAATTCCGTAGAATAATCTCTCCAAGTTTCCAAATAATTATCTAAACTCTCTTTTATTGTAGAAAATTTTCCAATTTCTACATTGTAAAAAACTTTCTTAAAATCTAATGATAAAGGTTCTTGCAAATGCTGAGAAGCAAAAGCTATTGCTTTCTCTAAATTTGGCGTGTGTCTCATATAAACAACAATATACAAAATAGCCGGAACCATTTGAGAACTGGCTTTCAAACGCCATTTATTCGCTAAACGGGAAGGATATCCATTAACAAAATAAAAAAGAAACAATCCAAAGAATAACATTAAAAAGAAAAACAAAAGTGGAAAAGCAGAAATACTTCCTTTAATTAAAACAACAGCAATAGAAATAAACAATCCAATAAAGAAAACCATAACAAAAGACATTATTGAAAGAGTTACTGCCTGCCAGGGTTCAATCTCAAGATGTGCTATCTCTATTTGTCTTTTAATTTTCTTCTCATCTTTAGTAGAAATATTTAATTTTATTACATTACCCAAACTATGACACCATCTTTCATACCTTGTTAAATCTGGAGCCATCTCTTTTTTGAATTTTACATACTCCCTACTATAGTTAACATTTTTAACTTCAGTCTTTATCTGTCCCTCAATTCTTGCAGAATGCTTT
>Ga0222658_1000889_pt1 | contig 14380 bp, 14 predicted proteins | sample AntAcemetagen476_FD_179830 | JGI IMG/M metagenome (GOLD analysis project Ga0222658, IMG submission 179830) | Saline water microbial communities from Ace Lake, Antarctica - #476 | ecosystem: Environmental > Aquatic > Non-marine Saline and Alkaline > Saline | place: Antarctica: Ace Lake... | reverse complement strand
ATATAATATTTAAAAAGATTAAAAATGAAAAAATTCAACCGCGAAAAAGGTTTTATCGAGATAGTGATAGTTTTTATTATTGCTTTATGCTTTGCTATAGCCGCGGTGATTACTCTCTTCTGGAGCAAGGCTCCGCTCTCCGTATCTCACCTTAAGCGATTTCAGGCTATAAATTATACGGAAGCAGCTCTGTATGAGACATTTAGTAGGTTTAGATCGAGTGTTCCTCCGTTTGATGAATGGGATGCGAGCCAATGGGCGCTTTGGATAGACACAGGAGGGGCGTCAGGTTTTGTTCCTACTTCCTCTACAACTGGTATTTATACTCTCTTGGATACAACAGATACTTCTGTTTATCCCGCGGGCCAGCCGATTGTTAGAATTAGCGTCCCTTCGCATAGCGTTGATACCAAGATCGATGTCGCTGCTAATGATATGGGTACGCCAGCAGATGCATCGGATGATAGAGATGAGGTTATGGCAACGCTTGACCAGGAGCTGATAAAATTATGAGTAATTATAGAAAATCCCACAAGGGTTTTACATTAGTTGAAATAATGGCTTCAGTAATATTGTTAGTTTTAGCGGCTATTGCCTTTTTTTCTGTTTTTATTTATACAGCAAAGTTGAGGGTTTATGCCTCAAATGATTTTAGAATGTCAGCTAATGCCTCGTCATGGCTTGAAAAAGTGAAATCAGGATCCACCGTAGAATATAATGACCTCAATTTTATCGCGCAGACCGACATAGATTTAAATGCCGGTGCTTCTATTTTGCAGGAAGATTATACAAATGATTGGATAATAGCGGATGAAGGCAATGTAGATATACAAAGTCCGGGAGGCGTATCGTATACAACAGAGAATAATATCAACCTCGGTTCAGGCGCGAATTTTAAGAAGACAACAGTAACAGTAAAATGGGATGAGAAGGCTTGATGAAAAAAGAGTTGTTAAATACGAGATCCGCGATTACATTAGTAGAGTTAATCTGTACCATTGTGCTTATAACTTTTATATTTGGTGGTGGGGTAATAATTATTACAACGAGTATGAGATTATTTAAAACAGAATTAACAAGAAGCATTGTTATGGACGATTTGATTATGGCCCTCGAATGGATAAAGAAAGACGCGATGCTCTCAGACGATGTTGACATAACTACAGACAACGAAATTACACTCTCTTTTACGCATTCCAATGGAGGCCCACTTCCAGATATAAGATATTATGTAAAAAGCGCTACCACAGAATTATATAGGCAGATATCTGGAGTTCCCGGTGACGGGAAACTAATAACAGACATAATAGATGCGGCTAATTTACCTATTTTTACAAAGCTCGCGGCAAATAATTATCTATTGGCGAAAATATGGATAAAAGATGTTGTTGCCAAAGCTAGCGGATGTCAGGACATAGGAGTGGTGCTGCGTTGCCGCAGGACAACTTCATAATGCATATTAGTGGTTATAATTAAGTAAATAGGAGATATTATGATAAAGCGAAAAAAAGGTTTTACTCTGGCTGAAGTAATGGTAGTAGTTATAATTCTTGGTATCCTTGCGGCAATTGTGTTACCTGTGTATAATAAGATTATAAAACGCACAGGGTTTAAGGAAGTAGCAAGTGTAGTAAGCCTGATAAGGGCAGGCGCGAAGTATTACGATCTTAAATATGATTTAAGCGGGCTTGTCGGTGATTCGTCTGCTTGGGATGTTTTAAAAGTTGATGATCCCACAGGTTCTGGTACAGACTTGACATATACTATAACTGGAGATGCGACTCCTGCATTGCAGGTTACCTATGACGGAAATACGATCTATACCTATGATTTAAATGCAGGCACAGGTGCAAAGGCAGGCGCGGATTCGGCTTATTTGCCCTCTGACCTACCATAAAACAAAGGGGACAGGCTACTTTTTAAAAAAGTAGCCTGTCCCCTTTTTACTTGTCTTTTTTCGTATTTTTCTCTTTACCTAGCTTTTATCCCCTACATAATTTCTAAAATTCGCCAATAGCGCTTGACATGTTTTACTTTTCTATGTTATATTTACATTATATAATAAATAAAGTATTAAGTTATATACTGCCATAGAGGAGATATAACATCAAACAGAATGTATCTAAAAGATGAGCTATTTTAAGGTATTAGGTTTAAATAAAGAACCTTTTTCCACCAGTCCGGACCCCAACTTTTTCTACCAGTCCCTGGAACATAAGACTGCCTTGACCAACATCCTGATTGAGATCAGGCTGCGACGAGGTTTGAGTATTGTTTTAGGTGATATCGGTACAGGCAAGACTACTCTCAGCAGAAAACTTTCCCAGCTTCTAACCGCCCGTGACAATCTTGACTTATATATGATTTTAGACCCGGCTTATGATACAGAATACTTATTCTCATTAGCGCTGGTAAAGACATTCGAAATTGAGGTAAATACCCAGTCCGCTACTCTACTCGATCTTAAGCAGGAATTGAAGCACTACCTCTTTCAGAAAGGCGTCAATGAGAACAGGACTATAGTTCTGCTTATAGATGAAGCGCAGAAGCTTAATTCAATGTCTTTAGAGGTACTGCGCATGCTTCTAAATTACGAGACAAACGAGTTTAAATTGCTGCAATTGATATTCTTAGGGCAGGTAGAACTTCTTCCCTTACTCATACAGACTAAAAATCTTATGGATAGGGTCAGCTTAAAATACGCGCTTGGCCCCTTTAACCAGGAAGAGACCAGGGGGATGATAGAATTTCGCTTAAGGCAGGCCGGTTATGACGGCAGAGAGAACTTATTTCATAATGAGGCTTTTAAAATAATATACGAATACACTAAGGGGTATCCCCGCCGTATCTCTATGCTGTGCCACAAGGCCCTGAAACAGCTGGTAATGAAGAACAGGCCTTTTGTAAACAGCGAACTCATAAAAGAGATCGTTGACTCTGAGGCAAAATTAGGATGGCAGAACAAAGATCTACTCCTGAAGAAAAGTTATTAAAATTAATAGAAAAAGAAGATGGCAATGAACCCGTTCTGTTGAAACGGAAAAGGAAGATCTTTTTAGGTTTTAATAATTTCTGGTTCTCTATAAAAAAAAGAATCAGCCGTGGAGTGGGCGGGCTAAAAAGTGGTATAAGAGAGCCGAACCTGAAGATACTGAATAAGGTTCTTCTCGTGATATCAATATGCCTTTTAGGTTTTTCAGTAATGGATTTTGTTTTAAACCACCCTGATATAAAAGATGCCTACGATCAGGGTAATTATGTTTTGCCAGACAGCCAGACAGAAGGCGTGATATCGGAGAAGCGCCCGTTTTTACATTACCTGGAGATGGTCCAACGTAGGAATATATTCAGCCCCATAGAGTTAAAGCAGGAGGAGAAGCCAGAGGTTCAGGCAGAGCAGCTGCAAAAGATGGCCAGTAACTTTGGCCTGGTAGGCATATCCTGGGATGAAGAGCCAATTGCCATGATAGAGGACAAGACTGAAAAGAGGACATATTTTTTAAGAAAAGGCGACAAGATCAAGGAATTCAATATAGATGATATATTCGAGAGCAAGGTTATATTGAGTTTTGAGGGAAAGACAATAGAGCTGATATAAAAGAGGCAAAACCCAAAAACCGCGAAAGCGCGGCGCTGAAAAGCAAGGCAGAATGATGCGAAATATAATCTTAATATTTCTTACAATCTTTATAATCTTTGGCAGTGAAGATATGGTATGGCCGCGGTCCCAGCTTATCCAGCCTGACGAGCCCATGAAGGTACAGGAGGCAGATACAGCCCCTCCCAGAAGACGGACAATGGAGGAAGGGTTAGCGGAGATTACGTCCCTGGACCTGCGCAGTATGGATATCGTGGATACTATTAAGTTCTTAGCGGTAAAAGGCAGCCTGAATATCGTTACCAGCAAGAGCGTAAGCGGCAGGACAACACTATTTTTAAAGAACGTAACTGTTGGCGATACCCTGGATGTCCTCTTGCTGACCAACAACTTAGCCTGCATAAAAAATAATAATATTATTACCATCATGACTGAATCTGAGTATGAGGCGCTTTATGGGAAAAAATACACGGATAAGAGAAAGGTTGTAACCATAAAGTTGGAATATGCCCTGCCGACAAAGGTGGGAGCTGCGCTGGAGAATATTAAAAGCAGTGTCGGTAAGATTATTATGGATGATGATATCAACACGATTATTCTGATAGATACACCGGAAAAACTTAAAGAGCTAAAGGCCTCTGTCAAGGACCTGGACAGGCCCACCGCCGAGAAGTCCTCGCCTACAGTCAGCAGGGTCTTTGAATTAAGTTACGCCCAGGTCGATGATATTCAGGATAAGATATCAGAGATGTTGACACCTGATATCGGTTCTGTCAGTTCTGATGAAAGGACAAATAAGATAGTAGTCAACGACTTTCCAAATAAGATAGATGAGATAGCCAACGTAGTGGCTGCTTTTGACGCGAAGACCAGGCAGGTATTTATTGACGCGAAGATAGTAGAGGTAACCTTAAACGATGATTTCGCGTATGGGATTAACTGGGAGAAACTATTTCGAATGTCAGGCAAAGATTTTAATCTTTTAGGAACATTTCCTCTATCAGGATTAGCTGAGGCGGCAAACTCTTTTGGCAAGATATCTATAGGCACATGGGAATGGGACGGCGCTACGGGAACAGGCAGCTTGGACCCAACCCAGCCGCAGGCGGTACTTACCTTTTTATCGGAGATAGGCAATGTAAGGATTATCTCCTCACCCCATATAGCTGTCTGCAATAATGAAGAGGCGAAGATTATGGTCGGTACGCGCCAACCCTACGCTACCAGTACAATCTCCCAGTCTGATACTACCGCTACTACCTCCTGGAGCGCTGAATTTGTTGATGTGGGTGTAACGCTTACAGTTACCCCTACAATAAACAAAGATGGTTTTGTTAAGATGCATATAAAGCCGGAGGTGAGCACGCTGACAGACTGGTTTGAGATATTAGATGACGCAGGTACCGCGGAGATACGTTTACCTGAGATAGATACGTCTAATGCCGAGACAGATATTATGATAAAAGACGGTAAGACAATAATCATCGCGGGGCTGATAAAGGAGAGCACAACCGAGCGTGAAAAAAAATACCCGTTTCTTGGGGATATCCCTCTTTTCGGAATGTTATTTAAATCAATAACAGATATTAAAGAGACTAAAGAACTGGTCGTCTTTCTTACCCCGCATATTATAACCGGGGAGGAAGACCTGCTTTACCCGCAAGAGACTGAAAAGAGAAGAAAGCCAAGAAAGCAATGAACAGAGACAGCCTGCTTAAAGGTATATTTTGGGTCGCGTTAGCGACAAGTTTCGCGGGGCTGATCATATCCGGTTACGTGATCTATACCAGGCAGGTAGATAAGATAGAACTTCTTAAGGAAAATCTGAAAGAGACGCATCAGACTCTTAAAGAGGCTAAAGACCGTCTTGAGGAGCTAAAAAATAATACCGATATATTAACAGAGACAAAAAATAATTTATCCCAAAAAGTTTCTTTACAGGAGAACCGTATAGAGCAATTTGAGCAGGAGACAGAAAAGCTTCAGGATAAGACAAAATACCTCTCAACACAAAAAGGGGAACTGGAAGAAGCGTTAAAAATAACACGGGAGTCCCTTGAGGCCGCGATTAAAACGCAGAAGGATACCATAGCGAAGCTGGAAGAAGACTATCAAAAAAAATCAGCTATGGAAAAAGCGTTATTTTTAGAGCAGGAGAAAAAATCAAACGAACAGGTAGAGGCAGCGGAGGTCCTGCTTGAGGTCTTAACCGCGAGAAATAAGGAGCTTGGGAGCAAGTCATTGGAAAATAAACAGCTTCTCGTGCGCCTTATTGAGGAGAGAGAGGACGAAGGCGAGCCGAAAACAATAGCCGATAAAAGACAGCAGGCTGACAACGCGGTTAACGAGGCTAAGCTAAGAGAAAAGATTAACAGCCTGAACTCTATGATTGAGCAGAATAAGAAACTTATAACAAAGAATGAAAAAGTGATTATAGATGTAACAAATGAAAAAGAGAAAATAGCGGACAAGCTTGAGCAGACAAAAGGCCAGTTTAGCAAAGAGGCGCTAAAGCTTCATTATAATTTAGGCCTGGCATATGACGAGAGCCGGCAGTATGATGAGGCGATCGCGGAATATGAAAAGGCGTTTGCTATAGATGATTCTGACCCGGACCTGCATTACAATATGGCTATTATTTACGAAGGACATTTTCATGATATGCGAAAGGCCTTAATGCATTACGAGGCATATCTAAAATTATCTCCTAATGCGGAAGACGCGGATAAGGTAGCTTACTGGATTGAGAAGGCAAAAGAAGAATTAAAATATAGCGCTAAAAAACTCAGAGGGTCTCAGTCTTTTTACGATATTATTATGAAGGATAAGGATAAAGAAGATAAATAGGAGAAAAAGGGGACAGGCACCTTTTTCTCATTGGTTTATAACTAATAATATTATTTTTAAGAAAAAGGTGTCTGTCCCCTTTTTCTCCTTTTTTAGGTAACTATGTAAGGGACAAGGACTATGAAGTGAGGAAAGTCTCAATAGACTGGAAACTGGCAGGCGGTTTTAGCGCGCTACTCTTTCTTATAGTGGTTATCGGCGCTGTAGGTATTTCACAGATACAATCTTTAAGCAAAAGAGTGGATGCCTTTGGAAATTACTATTTCCCTCTTCAGAAAGCTGCCCTGGAGATGAGAATCAACAATAGCCTGTACGCGAGGGGTATACGAAATTATATATTTTGGCGCAGCGCGAGGTATCTCGAAGCTGCTAAAGCAGGCGCGGACCAGGAGGCTATCAATGCCGCGCAGGAAGAATTTGACAAAAGGTTAGCGGATTATACCTCCTTCGACAAGACCATTAAAGGAAGAGAGAGCGCTGATATAATTAATGCTTTGCAGCAGGAGTTGCGCAGTATAGGCGGAAAGATTATCGCGCAGGTAAACCAGTTGGATAGCGTTAAAACCAGCGCGCAAAAAAAAAGGACAGAACAATCCATAAATAGTTTAGTTATGGTGTTTGAGAGCAAGTTATATCGTATAGATGAATTTATCGAGGAGAGCTTTCAGAAGGCTAATTTAGATAGTGTGGAGGAGCAGTTATTTTTAGCAGGGATAGCAAAAAAACGGGCAATAGCGCTTTTGTTCTGGTCATTGATCGTAGGCCTGCTTATAGGTGGTGAAACAGCATATCTTATTTATCGCAACCGCAAAAGCGAAAGAGAGAGTAGGGAAAAGCTTGTGCATAGAATGATTAGGATGGAAGAAGAGGAGCGTCAGAACCTTTCGCTCCAGGTACATAACCAGATGGGGCAGGACCTTAGTGCCTTAAGGATATATCTGGATATTATAGATAAGAAAATATCGGATAAGGCACCATCTTTAACAAAAGAAATAACTCAGGGCAAGGAGATACTTTCAAGGCTTCTGGAAAAAAGCCATAACATAGCTGAACTTTTGAGACCTCCCGCATTACAGGAAGTAGGCATAGTAGATACTATCTCCGATTTAATTATTCAATATAAGCAGATAAGCGCAATCAAGTTCTATTATCAAAAACCTAAATCGCCCTTAGCCCTGTCTGATGAATATTCTCTTATCCTCTATCGAGCGGCACAGGAAGGGCTGACAAATATTATAAAGCACGCGCAAGCTAAAAAAGTAAGAATCTGCCTGGAAAAAAAATCAGACCTGGTATCCCTCACAGTTGCGGATGACGGGGTAGGTTTTAATTACGGCCACTATATGAAACCTTTTCGCCGTCGCAAGGAAGACAAATTAAGGTTAGGCCTTGCGGGCTTGCGTGAGAGGATAGCGCTATTGGGTGGAAAAATGAATATAGACACCGCTCCGGAAAAAGGGACAAAACTAAGCATAGAATTGCCATTTATAACGTAAGGTACAAGGTAAAGGCACAAGGTGTAAGGTTACAAAGGTTGCAAAAGGTTATAAACGTTTTAACGTTTAAAACGTTTGAACTTTTTAACTATTTAAGGCGCAAAACATAAGGGCGTGTATGGCTTTAACAATAGTAGTTACAGATGATCATGATATAATTCGGGCCGGTATAAAAAATATTATTCATGACCAGCCAAATTACAAGGTGGTTGCTGAAGCAAGAGACGGCGAAGAGGCGCTGGAAAAAGTAGAAAAGCATAAACCTGATATCCTTCTTCTGGATATTACAATGCCTAAGTTAAGCGGGCTTGATGTAATAGAACAGGTGCATGCTATTTCGCCTAAGACAAAGGTTCTGGTAATCAGCGTGCACAAAGCGCATATATACGCTATGAAGGCTTTTCAGGCAGGCGCCAAGGGCTACCTGAATAAGGCAAACGCCGGGGAAGAGCTTTTGCCTGCCCTTGCCAAGATAATCAATGGAGATGTCTATCTTACTTCATCAGTATCTTCCTACCTTATGGATAAGGCTCTTAACAAATCAAAAGAAAAAGAATCCGAAGGATCGCTTTTTACTGTTCGTGAACAGGAGGTACTGCGTCTTGTCGCGGAAGGAAAGACCGCCAAGGAGATAGCCGCGATTTTGTTTATTAGCCGAAGAACCGTTGAAAATTACAAAAATACTCTCTTAAAGAAACTCGACCTTCACAAGACAAGCGATTTAATAAAATACGCTATCAAGCATAAGATAGTTGAGATAGAGGATGAGGAGTACTAACGTAACTAAAGGGGTCAAGTCTTATCTTTGTAACTTAACATGTAAATACTAAAGGGGTCAAGCTATGGCGAGACCGCTAAGAATAGAATATCCCGGGGCATGGTATCATGTGATGAACCGCGGACGGAGAAAAGAAAAGATATTCCAGAACGAAAAGGATTACAAAGCGTTTCTGGATGTCCTAGAACAGATCTGCCGTTTATACGGATTTGAAATACATGCTTATGCCTTGCTGCCAAACCATTATCACCTGCTTATACGCACTCCATTGGGAAATCTGTCAAGAGGGATGCGCCATTTAAACGGGGTGTACACCCAAAAATATAATAAAAGATACAATATTGATGGGGGGTTATTCAGGGGGCGGTACAAATCGATGCTAGTGGAGGAAGATGAATATCTATTGGAATTAGTAAGATACATACACCGAAACGCTTATAAGGCAGGGCTGGAAGAAGATATAGGCCAATATAAATGGGACAGCCATAAAGAATATATGTCAGAAAATAACAAGCAGAAATGGCTAAAGACAGAAGAAGTATTAAGCAGGTTTGATAAACATGAAGATGAAGCTGTGAAGGGATTAAATGTTTTTGTTAAAAAGGCAGTGCCGAAAGACTTCCTTGGGGTTCTCGAGAGCGCAAAATGGCCATCAGTACTTGGAGGAAAGAAGTTTAAGGATAAAGTAAAGGAATTGGTAAAGGATAAAAAGGTGGATGCCAGGGAGATAACAGGCAGCAGAGAATATAATGTATCGGATAATGCGGACAATGAAAAGGTAACATCAAGAATACTGCTTAAGAAGAAAGATGTATTGCAAAAACAAAGGAGTAGAAATCTGGCAGGAGAGAGAAGGGCTCTGATATACTTGCTAAGAATATACGGAAACAATTTAAAAGAGATAGCTGGTTATATGGGGTGCGTTTCATATGTATCTGTATCAAAACAATACAAGCGGGCCGAAAAAGAGATAAAAATGAAAAAAGGCTGTTACGGCGACTTTGTCGAACTTTCAAAAAGCCTTAAGTTACAAAGATAAGACTTGACCCCTTGTATAGGAGGCGCAAAAGATGTTTCTAGGTTATATTGACCCGGGTACAGGTTTTACTATAACCGGTATCGGAGGATGGCTTATCGCGGCTATGCTTGGTTTCTTCGGGGTTTTTCTTGTATTTTTCAAAAAGATGTTTAATTTTTTTAAAAAAAATATAAAATGGATTTTGGCAGCAATTATAATATTAGCCTCGTTAGGTTTATTTATAAAAGGAGTAATTATGAATAGGCGGTCAGAAAAATTTGATGATAGGATTATTATCTTAGGTTTTGACGCTATAAGCCCTAAAATATTAGAACCTATGATGGATAAGGGCCTGCTTCCGAATTTTAGCCGTTTAAAAGCGGAAGGTTCTTACGATCATCTTTCTACAACCAATCCCCCGCAGTCACCTGTTGCGTGGACAGGTTTTTCAACAGGCCAAAATCCCGGTAAGAACGGTATATTCGATTTTATTGTAAGAGACCCTGATACATATCAGCTAGATCTTTCACTCTCTAAGATGAAGAACGGCAGGCCTGTTAAGACTATACAGAGTAAGTCATTCTGGCAGTACCTATCGGAGATAAACATACCTAGCACTATCATAACCTGTCCTGTTACCTATCCCCCTGATAAGATTAAGGGTAAGATGCTTTCAGGTATGGGTGTTCCTGATATCTTGGGGACAGAGGGAACGTTTTTATTCTATACAAGCGAGCCATTAGGTAAAGGCAAGGACATCGGGGGACGGGTATTTCATGTCAACAAAGCGCCTGTTATGGTTATGCATATTTTAGGGCCTAAAGTCGCTTCATTTAATAAAGAGCCGGATAATATAAAAGTCCCGTTTAAGGCTACGCTTGAAAATAATGACAAGGTTCTTATAGAGTACGAAAAGACCAAGATAGAACTGCGACCGGGCCAATGGAGCAACTGGTGCGAGACAGAATTCAACCTTGGGATATTTAAAAAAGTAAAAGGCATCTTCAAATTCTGTCTTATCTCGACAGAGCCGGAGTTCAAGCTCTATATAAGCCCTATTAATTTTGATCCCAGAAAACCTTTCTTTAATATATCATATCCGAAAAATTACAGTAAAGATCTGTCAGAGGTAATGGGGCTCTATCATACCCAGGGTATGGCAATGGATACTTGGGCAGTTAATGAAGGCAGGCTTTCAGAAGAACTCTTCCTAGAGGAGGCAGAGCGGATATTTAATGAGAAAAAATCAATGCTTAATTACGAAATGAATCATTTTAATGAGGGGCTCCTTTTCTGCTATTTTGATTCGGTCGATATTATCCAGCATATGTTCTGGCGTTATACAGACCCTGAGCACCCTCTTTATGAGGCAGATGCTTCGCAAGAATATAAAACCCAGATAGAAATCTGGTATAAGAGGCTAGACGCTGTTTTAGGTGATATATTGAGAAGATTAAAGCCTGATGATACACTGATAGTCTTGTCAGATCATGGCTTTGATACGTTTAGAAGGGCAGCGCATCTTAATAGCTGGCTTAGAGAGAATGGCTACCTTGTCTTGAAAAATCCTTATGCCAAGGAAGGCGCTGATTTGCTACTTGATATAGATTGGACAAATACAAGGGCGTATGCGATAGGTTTTGGAGCGATTTATATTAACCAGAAGGGCAGAGAGAGTTCAGGAATAGTCCAGCAGGGAAAAGAGACGGAATCCCTAAAAGAGGAGATATCAAACAAATTAGAGCAATGGATCGATGAAAAGACAGGCAAAAATATAGTAAATAACGCCTACAAAAAGGAAGATATCTTTACAGGCAAATGCGCGGAGATGACGCCGGATATTTACGTAGGTTTTAATTCCGGTTATAGGGCATCATGGCAGACAGCGCTTGGAGGAGTTCCCGAAGGTTTGATAGAAGACAATTTGAAAAAATGGTCCGGGACGCATCTTATAGATCCTGTACTCGTGCCCGGTGTTATATTATCAAATAAAAAGATAACAAAAGAAGACCCATCGATATATGATATCGCGCCTACGGTTTTAAGTATTACAGGGTATAGCGATGAGGATTTAGATAAGTGCGATTTTGACGGAACGCCTCTTATGTGATTATTCCGGCGCCAAGGAGCGTAGAATCGCCCTCTATTACAAATCTTCCCAATTCTTTTAATCTGCTAAATTCTTCAATTACAATAGGCCGTTCTGTCTTAAATGAGACTTTCGCGGATTCATTCAACCCGACCTTATCCGGATTATCATAGACTATTTCAAGGGTAGAGGAATTTATCTTTCTTTCTATTTTTTCCGCGATACAGTTTACTTCCTGGGTAGCGCAGCGAATACTAAATGGTTTATTGATCTCTAATGGTTTTTTAGACATCCAGAAGATATTGCACTGAAAACGATCCTCAAGCCTGTTAGCGGATTCTTTGTCAACGATTACAAAACCGCGCTTGACATCTATATCTCTATCTAGCGTAACACCTATATTTTCTCTGTTCGACACTTTTTTGGGCTTCTTACCAAATATTTTTATATCAGCTATTTTTGCCTTAGCAAAGCCGGGCAGAACCAATATCTCTTTGCCCTTGACCAGCGACCCGGACAAGATTTTTCCTACTAACACACGCTTTTTTTCTATGTCATAGACATCCTGGACAGGCAATCTTAATGATCTGTTTGCCTTTTCACGCGAGGGTTTTAACATATCTAGAGCTTTTAAGAAAGAAGGCCCATTGTACCAGTTTAACTTAGAGCACTTCTTGGTTATATTAACGCCATCTTTTGCGGAGATGGGAAGTATGAAGCAAGGTTCCATGTCTAATGTTTTTAAAAAAGCATTAATAGCGGTTTCTATTTCAATAAATTTCTTCTGGTTGTAATTTACCAGATCCATCTTATTTATCACGACAATAACGTTTCGTATGCCTATCATGGAGATTATATACGCGTGCCTTCTGGTCTGCTCCATAATACCTTCCGTGCAATCGATAATAAGGATAGCTGTTTCAGCGAGTGTAGCGCCTGTTATCATATTCTTAATAAGTTCAAGATGGCCCGGGCAATCAATGATAATATAATCCCTTTTGCGCGTCTTAAAGAATATCTGAGTAGTATCTATTGTCATGTCTTTGATACGCTCTTCTTTGAATTGATCTATCAGATATGCTATCTCCGTTTCTTTGCCGAGTTTATCGGATATTTTCTTTATCTCAACGAGTTTTTCCTTAGGCAGGGAACCTGTTTCAAGGAGTAGCCGTCCTATAAGGGTTGATTTGCCATGATCGACGTGGCCTGTTATTACTATCGAAAGGGTTTCTCTATCCATTTACATATAACCTAAACTTCGTAATTTTTGCATGGTGTAAGTATCTTCTTTATCCTGTGCCCGCCCGCTTCTTTCCGCGGTCTTGGTCGTCTCTAATTCTCTTACGATCTTTTTTATGGTATTTGCGTTGGACTTAACCGGCATACAACAGGTTTCACAGCCGATACTTCTATAGCGTAAATTGTTTTTGGCAAAATAAAGGGGAGTGACTGGTATCTTTTCTCGTTCAATATATCTCCAGATATCAATCTCTCGCCAATGTAGCATCGGATGTACCCGTAGATGATCCTCGTCATTAAGGCCTGCCTTATAAAGGTTCCAAAGCTCCGCGGGCTGATTTTGGTAATCCCATTTGAAATTTAGATCTCGCGGAGAAAAGTATCTCTCTTTTGCACGTATGCCATGCTCGTCTCTACGAATAGCCAGGAGCAGAGCCTTAAGATTATATTGTTTTATCGTATCTTTTAACGCGATAGTCTTTAGGGCATTGCAACATTCAAATTTATTTGTTTTTGGCCCCATGCCAGATTCTATGGCAGTGCTGTTGCGGCTGATCAAAAGATTTAAGCCCCAGATCTTAGCGTATTTATCCCTAAACTCGTATATCTCCTTAAATTTATAGTTTGTATCGATGTGCGTAACAGGGAAAGGTATTTTTCCAAAAAAGGCTTTACGAGCTATCCACAACATCGCGGTTGAGTCTTTGCCGATAGACCAGAGCAGAGATATGTTTCGAAAACGGCTGTACGCCTCTCTGATTATATAGATAGTTTTATTTTCAAGCTCGCTTAAATAATTCATTATTTTTAATAATTTTTGTTGTGTGCCTTAATATATTACATTATACTATAATTAAAATGCCTAATCAATATCGAAAAGTAGTAAGTGTGCAATAAATAGAATAGATAGTTTTTTTCATTGCTTAGGTTGACAAATATTGCCTGCAGGCAGGCAGGCAATGCAAGAAATGTCGACTTAAGTCAAATTTATATGCAATATGGGTTATTTGCGCTTGACATATCCAAAAAACTATATAAAATGGAATTATGTATAATGCACAAAACTTTAAAAAATTGTGCAACATAATTATATGATAAAAGACATAATTATATTGCAAAAAAGAGAATTAGAAAAAAAATTAAAAGAGCTCTACGTTCCAAGAGAAGCTGAAATCAAGGAAATACAGAGCGATTTAATAAAGGTTATTATCGGCCCGAGAAGAGCCGGAAAGTCTTTATTTTCAATGCACTCTTTAAGTAGGCAACCCAATTTCGGGTATGTTAATTTTGACGACGAAAAACTTATCGATGTAAC
>Ga0222658_1000887_pt1 | contig 14404 bp, 14 predicted proteins | sample AntAcemetagen476_FD_179830 | JGI IMG/M metagenome (GOLD analysis project Ga0222658, IMG submission 179830) | Saline water microbial communities from Ace Lake, Antarctica - #476 | ecosystem: Environmental > Aquatic > Non-marine Saline and Alkaline > Saline | place: Antarctica: Ace Lake... | reverse complement strand
TCTACGTTATCATCAGTCATATCAACGTTAATATCTTGACCTAAAGCTTTTTCAAGCTGATCTTCTACAACTTTTTCTGCAATGCTCTGGGTATTACCACAGCCGGTAGTAATAATAATTAGTAATAGTGCTAACGGCAAAATTAAAATATTTTTTCGCATAAATTAGTTTTAAAAATTAGTCATTTTATTATAACAAAAAATCATTAATTTGGCGATTTTTTATAAAAAAGGGGGCACTACAATAGTGCCCCCGTATGTTTCTGGTTACCGAGGAGAATTACCTCCTCATTCCTCCTCATGAAAAACAGGTTAAAAAAACAAAACTGTGCTAAATATTAGCACGAATTTAAAAAAATGTCAAAATGCAGATGCTTCATATTTGTTCAGCATAACAACTAAAACAGAGGTGTCTTATAAAGAATATTTCCTTAACCCTCTTCTCAACTCTCTATAATCTGGAGTATATTTTTCAACCAAATTCCAGAACCTTTTAGAATGATTTAATTCTTTTAGATGACAAAGTTCGTGAACAATAATATAGTCAGCTACATTTTCTGGTAAAAATAGTATCTTATAATTAAAATTTAAATTATTACCTGATGAACAACTCCCCCATCGTGTTTTTTGTTGTTTAATAGAAACCCGGTTAAATTCAAAATCTTTTTTGTATGGTTTTAGTTTTTGGTTAACAAAAGCCCTGGCTCGTTCTTTATATTTATAATAACTTTTATCTCCAAATACTTCTTTATTCTCTTTTTTCTTTTTTTCAAAAAGTATTAATTTTTCTAATATCCAGTCAACTTTTTGAGTAATAAATTTATTTATAAAAATTTCCGGCAAAAAATAAGGTGCTGATATTCTCACACCAGAACAAGAAACAGATAAACTAAGACGCTTACTACGACGACTTCGTCTAATAGTATAGTTTATTTCTTTATTTTTTATTGTTATGCTTTTTTTCATTGTAATAAACAAAGTAAGAATAACCGAATGTTCCTACTACCAAAATTGTAATAGCTAAAATAAACAGAGGTAAACGCCAAGTAATTGGGGCTATACCACTAACGGCTATCAAAACTCCGCCTAATATAAATAATTTACCTCCCATACGATGGGTTTTGTTCCAAACTTCATTGGAAGATAATGTCCACGGAGTGCGAATCCCCATAAACCAATTTTGTTTTATTTTACCAAAATAATTACCCATGATAACAAATAAAATACCTATTAAACCCGGAATATAGATATTGACAGGCAAATTATAACCTAAATTATTTAAATTTGAGATAATAAGAATTAAAACTAAAAACAAAAGAATAACATTTTTAAAAATATGGTAAATTTTCGCAAAATTAGCATACCTTTCTTTTTTTGGATCTAAATACGGCAAACCCAAAAACATTAAATAAATACCAATGGTCATGGCCGGCAACATAACACTCGCCCATAAACGGCTCATCCAACCATTGGGTTCTCCGGCAAGGCTCCAATGAGTGACTACAACTTCAGGAAGTTTATAATAAAAGAAAATACTTAAGACAACTGACAAGATTATAATCAGTATAGCTGGTAATTCTGTTTTGATTGTTGATTTAACTGGGCTTGGCATATGCTTTGGTTTATAAAGTTAATTATTATTTAAAAAATTTTATTAATGTTTTTGCCACTTCTTCAAAAACAGACAGGTTCAAAGAATAATATATTTCTTGACCTTGCCTTTCGGGTAATATTAAATCAACTTCTTTCAAAACATTCAAATGATGACTCAAAGACGGGGCGGTAATACTAAAGTGTTCCCCTATTTGACCGGCATTGAGATCTTTCTTTTTTAATAATTCCAATATTTTTCGACGGGTTGAATTAGATAAAGCTTGAATTGTTTTGCTTAATGTCATATATTTAGATAATTAGACGACTGTCTAAATAATATCAGTCTTCTATAGACTTGTCAAATAAAAATTGTGGACAAAAAAAGCCCCCGTGTACTACAGGGGCTATACTACTGAGTCATACTGCCGTACAGTCGTACTGCTGAAGAAAGAACTGCATTACTTCGTACTGCTGTGTGTCATACTGCCGTAATGCATACTGCTGATACCTATACTTTACACCCTGTGCATTTAATGTCAAGTAAAAAAGTGGATAAAAACAATAAAAATAGGAATTTGTAAAATATCCATAAAAATGATAAAATTACATTATAAAAACTAATCAAAAACGACTATGAATAGGTCTATTATTTTAGGTTTAACTTTATCTTTATTATTGCCCCACTCTGTCGGGGCTCAGAATCTATTTGATCCTGATTTTATAATATCTGACGATGAAATGCAGGATTATCGTAGTCTTACAAAATATGATATTCAAAACTTTTTAGACTCTAAAGCTAGCTATCTGAGAACGCACAAAGATTCAGATGTAGACGGCAAAGTAAAAACTGCTACTGATATTATTTATAATGCTTCTCAAAGTTATAAAATTAATCCAAAATATTTATTAGTCACTCTACAAAAAGAACAGAGCCTAATAACTGATAATACCCCCAGCCAAAAACAGCTAGACTGGGCAACTGGTTATGCAGTTTGCGACGGCTGTTATTTATCAGATCCAAAAGTATTAGCACACAAAGGTTTTGCTAAACAGGTAGATAATTCAGCTGGTTTAATAAGGTGGTACTATGACAATAAAAACGCCAGTTTTATAAAACAAAAAAACGAACCGACTACCATAGATGGTCAAAGAGTAATACCTGAAAGTTGGGCGACTGGATTTTTGTATACCTATACCCCGCATCTGCATGGTAATAAAAATTTTTGGACAATCTGGAACGATTGGTTTGGACAAAGTTTTCCAAACGGAACATTGGTCAAAACCCCTGATTCAGAAGATATTTATTTGATTGAAGACGGTAAACGCAGAAAATTCAAATCAAAAACAGCTTTAATAACTCGTGCTAACCCTGAATTAGTTATAACAATACCCGAGGCTGAAGTAAAAAACTATCCTTTAGGTATTGAAATATCTTTACCAAATTATTCTATTTTAAAACAAGGAGCAAAATATTATTTGCTTGATTTTGATACTTTGAGACCATTTGCTAGTTATGGGGTAGTCCAAAAGTTAGGCTACAACCCTCAGGAAATTTTAGAAGTCTCGTCTTCTGATATAAAAGGTTATCAAATAGGGAAAAAAATTAGTTTAGAAACCGTTGCCCCTCAAGGAATTATTTATCAAATCAATGATAAAGCTAATACTTATTATTATTTAGTAAAAGATAACATAGCCCAACCAATAGTTGATAAAAATATTATTCGCGCTAATTATGGAAATTTGCCGTTAGAAGAACACACCTTTACTGAATTAAATAAATTAGAAAAAGATTATACTCCGGCTGAATATCAAAACGGCACCTTAATAATGATTGGCGACACAGATACAATGTATGTTATGGAAGATGGTAAAAAAAGACATATACCTGATGAAATGACTTTTAAAGCTATGGGGTATAAAATTGCAAATTTAATAAATGTTAGTCAATTAGCTGCTTTTACTATTCCCGACGGCGAAGCTATTTATTTACGCACCTCTATTACAGATAACAATATATATCTTTTAAATAGAGAGCAAAAAATAGAAGATTTATTTCAAACAGATTTACCCGGTTATTTAGTTGCTGAGTATCCTGGTGGATTTATTTTAGCTGGTAAAAATATTGATACTCCCCGACCGATGGGCTCTCTTACCAAGCTTTTGACTGCTTATGAAGCATTAGAACATAATTTTAATGAGAAAAGATTCACTATTTATGATGAAAAAAAACACAGAGCTTATGGGAATATTTTAAATTTTGTTGACGGAGAAAAAATTCGTAATCGTGATTTATTTAATACCATGCTCGTTAAATCGGTTAATAACACTGCTCGCATGGTGGCTCAATCTACTTATGTTGATGAAAATAAATTTGTAAATTATATAAATGAAAGATTGGATGTTTGGGGTGCAGAAAATACAGAAGTGGTTGATGTTACAGGTTTAGACGCTCAAAATGTTTCTACCCCAAGAGATTTGTTGGCTATCTTTATGAAAACTTTAACAAAAACAGGTATAAAAGATACTATCGGACAAACTAACTACAGCTTTGCAGAATTATATAATAAAAATGACATATCTAAACATGAATTAGAAAATACCAATGAATTAATGTTCGCCAAAAATAAAAATTACAAAATTATTGCCAGCAAAACTGGTTATACCAACGAAGGTGGAGCTTGCTTGGCGATGTTAATAGAAAACGAAACAGGTAAACAATACATCACTGTATCTATGGGAGAGAACGATTATATCAATCGTTTTGTGGAGCCAAATAAACTTGCTAATTGGACAATAAAAGATTCTTTTAACTTAGCTAACAAATAATATGTCTCTAGTATTCGCTGGCATCGTCCCTCATCCTCCCCTTCTAATTCCAAATGTAGGGAGGCAGGCTGGATTAAAAGCTAAAAAAACAAAACAGGCTTTAGAAAAATTAGAGGAAGATCTATATGTCTCTAAACCAGAATTAATTTTAATCATCAGTCCTCACGGAGATGTTTTCCCTGATTCTTTTAATATTAATATAGCTCATGAATACCAAACTGATTTAAAAGATTTTGGAGACTTAACAACTAATAAAAAATATAAGGGAGACATGGGGTTCGCTGGTCGCATACAATCAGAATGTGAACAAAAAAAAATACCCCTAAATATCGTCCATGAAAAAAAGCTTGATTACGGTGCTAGCATACCTTTGTATTTTTTAACTAAACATTTATTTGATATTCCTATTATACCTATCGGATATTCAGAATTAGATTTTAAAATTCACCAAAAATTTGGCAATGTTTTAAAAAAAGAAATAAATAAAACAAACAAAAGAATAGCAGTTATCGCTTCAGGAGATCTCTCTCATGCTTTGACTTCTGAATCACCTGCCGGTTTTGCTCCTGAAGGGCAAGAATTTGATGATAAGATACAGGAATTATTAAAAGAAAAAAGCCTTTCTGGAATGTTGCAACTTGAACCAGAGTTTATAAAAAAATCTTCAGAATGTGGTTTTAAATCTTTGTTAATTTTACTTAGTATTTTACAAAATGTTAACGCTGTCTATAAACAATATTCTTACGAAGCTCCATTTGGGGTTGGTTATTTAGTGGCCAATTTTGATTTTTAAATTATGAAAGCTCTTGTTATACCTGTAAAAAGAATGCCTACTCGATTACCCTATTTTGATTATAAAATTCCAAACGAATTATTGGACAAAATAAAAGTAGGGCAAATGGTATTTATACCTCTTAGATCCCAAAGTATTTTTGGTGTTGTAAAAAAAATATTACCAGAAAAATCTTCCGATAAATTAAAATTTATTGAAAGTATTGTTTTTGAAGAACCTCTCATAAGTTCTGAGCAGCTAAATTTTTTAGAGGAAATATCAGAACTTTATCACACTCCTTTAACTTTTTTAATTAAAAACAACCTACCTCCTTTGCAAAAAAGAAAACTGAAAAAGGTGATCGTTAAAAAAAATACTCCTATCAAAAATAAGACAAAACACAAACCAAGACTCATAATTAATCAAGATCTTTTAGTAGAGATTAATTATATAGAAAAAAAAATAAATATTAAAAAACAAAATCTAATTTTAGCTCCTGAAATTAGTCAGGTTAAAATTTTATTTAATAATTTATCAGATGAAATAAAAGAAAAAACAATAATTATTACTAGTGAATTATCTGAAAAAGAATTGTTTGAAAAATGGTGGCAAATTAAAAATAAAGAAAAAACTATTATTTTAGGAACGAGGGCTGGATTGTTTTTACCTTGGGACAATTTGAGTAATATATTTTTAACTGATGAAGGAAATGAAAATTATAAAAGCTGGGACATGAGTCCTCGTTTTCATACGAGAGATGCCAGCTTGGCTTTGAGTCATCATTTTGGGGCTAAACTCCATTTATTATCTCCAACCCCAAGTATTGAATCTTATTATTTTGCTCAAAAAAAAGTTTATGAAAAACAAGGAAAATTAATGCCTTTTACCACAAAAACAAAAGTGCTTGATTTAAATAAAGAAAAAAAATCTAGTAACTATTCTATTTTTTCAGATTTAGCCAGAGAACAAATTAAAAAAACCGCTCAACCAATTTTTATTTTCTTAAACAAAAAAGGCACTGCCAACTATATAGTTTGTAAAGACTGTGGCGAAGTACTATCTTGCCCTCATTGCAAAAACTTTTTGACTTATTATCATGTAAGCCAAAAAATAAAATGCCACCACTGTAATTATGAAGATAAAATGAGATCTAATTGTCGTAACTGCGGGGGGTCTAATCTAAATTTAAAAGGCTTGGGAACAGAATTTATTGCTGAAGAATTAAAAAAATCTTTACCAAATAAAAAAATAATTCAGATAGATTCAGATACAAAAACAAAAACAATTAAAAGCGAAGACAATCAGATAATAATAGGCACCCAATATGCTTGGGGAGAAATTAATTGGGACAAACTCGGCTTGGTAATTTTTTTAGATGCTGACACTTCCTTGTATGTTCCAGAATATAAAGTTACTCAAGAATTGTGGCAAAAAATTAGAAAAGCTCAATATCTAACTAAAAATGGTAGCGTAATAATCCAAACTAGCCAAGTCCAAAATTTTACTTTTCAGAGTATTATTAAACCAGAAAAATTTTACGATCTAGAGCTTGAGATGCGTAAAAGTCTAGAGTATCCCCCATTTAAATTTATCTTAAAAATATTTTATGGTGACAAAGATCAAAAACAAAGTTTTTTGCAGGCAGACAAAAAATATAACGAACTTCTAGCATTGACAAAAGATCAAAAAAATGTTAGGATTTTTAATCCACTACCCGCTTTCCCAGCTTTTAAACAAGGGAAATATTGGCAAATAATAATCATTAAAATTGGTTTTGAAAATTATAAAAAAACCACCAAACTAATTAATCAAACTTTATCTGATGATTGGAAATCAGATCCTAACCCAATTAATTTATTAAGTGTATGATATTAAAAATTTTTACCCACCCCGAACCAGTGCTCAATAAAAAAACTGATCCAATCAGTATCCAAAAAATAAAAGAACCAGAATTCCAAAAATTTATTGATGATATGGCGGAAACAATGTATGTTGAAGATGGCGTTGGGTTGGCCGCTCCTCAAATAGGACAATCTTTAAAAATATGTATTATTTCCAAAGAATATTCCTTGGACCACAAGGATCTAATTTTAATTAACCCTATTTGGGAAAAATTAAGTCGTTTTCAAGCTTGGGATTCAGAAGGGTGTTTATCAGTCCCTGGTGTTTTTGGAAAAGTAAAAAGATATCGTCGTATAAAAATTGAAGCCTTGGATAGAAATGGAGAGAAAATAGCTTTTGAAGCTAATAGTTTTTTTGCTCGCATAATACAACATGAATGCGACCATTTGGATGGAGTATTATTTATTGAAAAAGCAAAAAATTTAGAAGAAGTAAGCAAAAAATTATAGTATGATAAATATTGCTTTTTTTGGTACACATGATTTTGCTGTAGAAATTTTACAAGGATTAATAGATAATCCTAATATTAATATTAAAGTCGTCATAACTCAAGCTGATAAACCCGTTGGTCGAAAAAAAAACATTACTCCCCCACCAATAAAAATTCTCGCTCAAAAATATAATCTAAAAATAGAACAACCTAAAAGTTTAAAAGATTTTATTTTAGAAATACCAAATCTAGATTTAAACATTGTTTGCCAGTACGGAAAAATAATTCCTCCCCACATTCTAAACTACCCAAAATACGAAACACTAAACGTTCACACTTCTCTTTTACCAAAATATCGAGGAGCTTCACCTATTCAGAGTGCAATTTTAAATAGTGAAGATAAGACGGGTATCACGATAATGTTAATGGATAATGAATTAGATCACGGGCCTATTTTAACCCAAACAGAGGTTAAGATAGACAAAGACGATAACTATTCTACCCTAAGTATTAAAATGGCTAAAAAGGGCAAAATATTGCTTTTAAACACTATTCCTGATTGGATAAACGGAGAAATTAAGCCCCAAACTCAAATTGAAGATCAAAAAACACTTTGTTCTCAAATTACGAAAGAAGATGGTCGGATAAATTGGGATAATCCTGCAAAACAAATTTATAATCAATACCAAGCATACTATGTTTGGCCCGGTGTTTGGAGCGTGTGGCAAAACAAAAGAATTAAATTTTTGAATATTACCCCATCAAATATTATATTACCCCCAGGACAAATAGAAGCTGAAGATAAAAAGATTTTTATCGGAACAAAAGAACAATCAATAGAAGTAGTAAAGCTCCAAATCGAAGGTAAAAAACCAATGAGTGCTCCAGAATTTTTGAATGGTTATCCAGATTTTAAAAATAGTATTTTAAAATAAATGACTAAACTTCTAAAAAATAAAACCTTCCTTTTTACTTGTCTTTATTTTGTAGTAAGAGCTAGCTCTTACTTTTTTTCGCCCGATACTCCTTTACACCCAGCCAGTATAGTAAACACCATGATTTCTGCTTTGATTTTATTTAGCGCTGTTTATTTGCTATACAAAAAAAATATCTGGGGTTGGTATATAATATTAGCTGAAATTATTTTAGGTGGTAGTGGAGGTTTTTTCCAGATACTCGGAATCTCTCTAAGAAATTTATTACTCATAACTTCCATCTCAATTTTTACATATCAAAATTTTAATTTTAAAAAAATAAATCTATTTAAGAACCCAGCTTTATATTTAATAACCATCGCCACCTTAGGCATAATAATAGGATATTTTAATAAACATAATCTAAGATTAATTTACGCTGATTTTATTCCTTATTTATATTTTTTATATTATTTTCCTCTTAAAAGATTATTATTATCTGATAAATTTAAAATCATACTAAAAAACTTAATTTTCGCCTGGGTGATGGGTAATTTTATTTTTATTCTATTTTCTTTTATTGGGTTCTCTATAAATATCTTTGAGTTGCAGGGTAATTTTTATCATTGGTATAGAGATGTGGCAATGGGAAAAATAACTGATATAGGTACTGGTTTTTTTAGAATGACTTTGGATGAACATTTATTACTTGTGCCTTTAATTTTAACTTTTTTATATCAAGCTATTAATCGTAAAAAAGAATATTTAATACCCTCCACTTTGCTTTTAGTGGTACTCTCAATTAATTTAACCAGAATTTATTGGTTAGCCTTAATAATTGGAATATTATTTTTATTTTCTAAAAATAACTGGAAAGACTGGATCAAAACAAGTGCTTACACTTTTCTTATTCTAATATCATCTTTTATATTTTTACATTTTTTGAGTACTGGAACTTTGGGTCTTGAAATTTTAGGACTAAGAACAAAGAGTTTGGTCGCTCCCCAGAGTGAAAACAGCTCCTTATCTCGTATGTTAATACTACCCAAAGCATTAGAAATTATAAAAAATAATCCAATCCTAGGTGAAGGATTAGGTGATACTGTGACGGTTTATAGTCCAGTTTTTCAAAAAGAAATAACTACTCCTCACTTTGATTGGGGATACTTAGAAATAATGGCTGAATTAGGTTTAATTGGTTTAATATTTTGGGTTTACATAATATATATTATGATATATATTATGATATATATTAAAAACTATTCTTTACTACCTAGCTTAGTTGCCCTGATGGTCATCAACATAACTTCTCCAGCTTTGTTTCATCTCTGGGGAATTATTATTTTAACTTTTATATTGACTAACCTTAAAAATAAATATGTTAATAAGACTACAAAAACATCTAGCTGATATCGGCATTTGTTCCAGGCGCAAAGCCGAAGAACTAATAATGCAAGGCAAAGTAAAAGTTAACAATAGCACTATTGATGTTATGGGTTTAAAAATTGATCCAGCAATAGATAAAGTAGAAGTTGTCGGACAAAAAAGTACTTCCAATCAAAAAATATATCTCGCTTTGAATAAACCTGCGGGATACATATCAAGCACTACTTCGAAACAAGGCAGAAGTATAATAGAACTCATACCAAAAAAATATGGACGACTTTACCCTGTTGGCAGACTAGATAAAGATTCAGAAGGCTTAATAATTTTGACCAACGATGGCGAGCTAACAAATATTTTGACCCACCCAAAATATGAGCATGAAAAAGAATATGAAGTTTTTGTAAATAAAACCTTATCAGAAATTGGAGAAGAACAATTTAAAACAGGCATGCTGATAGGGGAAGAAAAAATACAGGGTGTAAAAATAAAAAAAATAAATAATCAAAAATACAATTTGATTTTAAAAGAAGGTAAAAAAAGACAAATCAGAAAGATGTTTGCTAAATTTGGCGTCGGAGTATTATCTTTAAAAAGAACGAGGATAAATAAAATAAAATTAAAAGATTTACCGCTAGGTAAATATAAAGAAATTAGAAAAGAAAATATAATATAAACACTATCCCAGGTTATGTTTTTCAAAAATCACAGCTTTAGCTTTGCTATACTTATTCACCTGTTTTAATTTTAAAAAAGAAATCTTATACACAAATGAAGGCAGCCAAAAGCTTATCCCCTGCCGACCGGCAGTTTTTATTTTATACAAAACTTTTTTGATTAAAAATCCTTGTTTATTTTTCTCCGCCAAAGTTAAAAAATAATCCCAATCTTGAAATTTTTTTAATTTTTCGTCCCAAGGCAACACGCTATTTCTTCTAACCAAACTACTAGTATGTATGTAATTTAATTCTTTTAATTTATTAAAATTAAAATCAAAAGAACCAAACTTTTTAAAACCAAATTTAAATTGAGAATACACAAAATCTATTTTAGAATTTGTATCTAGAATTTTTACCATTTCAGATAGCATATTTTTTTTACCCATAATATCAGCGTCCCAAAAAATAATATAATCTCCGATTGATTCGGAAAAACCATAGTTGCGAGCAGAAGGAGCTCCTTGGTTTTCTTGGGAAAATACTTTTATATCTATATTGTTTTGCTTGTCTTTATTTTTTATTTTCTGGACGGCCTTATCAAAGCTATCTGTACTACCATCGTTAATAATAATTACTTCAAAATTTTTATAATCTTGATTTAAAATTGTACCAAAACTTTTAACCAAAGCTTTAGCGTGATTAAAAACAGGTATAATAATGCTTACTTTATTACTCATACAATTTTTTAATTTGTGTTTGCCAATTTAATTCAGTTAAAATTTTATTTTTAGCCATCTTCCCCATTTGTTCTCTATATTTATCTTCTTTTAACAAATCTACTATGGCTGATACTACACTCATATCTTGATAGGCATCAACCACTAGACCTGTTTTTAAATTATCTACCACCTCTTCTACCCCACCAGCCCTGCCAGCTACGGCTGGTATTCCCAGAGCAGCTGCCTCAGCAAAAACCGTTCCCCACCCCTCTTCAGTTTGTTCGTCCGGATGAGTGAGTAATACAAATAAATCAGCCAAAGAATAATACTTTGGTAAATCTTTGTAAGGTATTAAATTTAAAAACCTAACAACATTCTGCAAACTTTTTGTTTGAACTCCTTTTACTATTTCTTCTTTTTTAGGCCCATCTCCAATGATTAGCCAGACTAGATTTGGAACTTTTTCTATTATCTGAGGTAATAAGCGAAGTAAATGTGGATATCCTTTGCCGTCTGCAAAACGAGCGACAGTTAACATTACTCTCTTGCCATCCAAAGCTAAGTGACGACGCAATTTTTCTATTTCTTCTTTGTTTTGTTTAGCCAAAAATATTTCACCTGGAGAAGGGTATAAAATAATTATTTTTTTATCACTTAATTTTTCTTGAATTTTCAAAAATTTATTTTTCAAAAATTCACTATTGAACGCCAGTGCTTCGGCTTGACCACACACCCAGCGTGTTTGGATTTTTTTTACAAAATTACGGTGAGATAATTCAACATCAGTACCGTGAAAAAAAACAGTATAAGGAATCTTTTTTATTTTTTTTATCAACCAAGCAATATACCCTACTGGTAAAATATGGTGAACATAAATTTGTTCTATTTTTTCTTGTTTAACAATCTTTCTAATTTGAAAAAACATCCTAAACCATCTTGGCCACAACCAAAAATAAGGTTTTTTTCGATAAACTTTAAAACCTTCCCCATCTTTATAATCTTTATTTTTATAAATTGGAGCATAAACCACGGTTACTTCCCCTAAAGTTCTGGCCTGATTATAAACATAAGATGCTATACCGCCTATTTGAGGCGGATATTCCAAAGTTATTATCAAAGTTTTTTTCATATTATTTTATTTTTAAAAAATTATTCTTTAAAACTTCTTTGTTTAAAACTCCTTTAAAATACAAAGTGACAAAATAAACAAATATGCCAGAAAAAATAGCTAATATTAAATTAATTTTTAAAACTACGATCACAACAAAAAACATAAGAAGTGATGGCCAGAAAAATTGATTAAATATTTTTAAAATATGTTTTAGATTCAAACCAACAAACTTATTAACAAAGTAAAAACCTAAACCAAACAGTACGGCATTTGTTGCGACCAAGGTAACAGCTGCTCCGTAAATACCAAATATAGGTATAAAAATAAGATTAAAGATAATGCTTAAAATCCAAGCACAAAAAACTAAGCCAGTTTGAATTTTTTGTTTATTAATTGAGTTCAAAAGTGTACCAGTCAAATAACTAGCAAAAACAAATACCAAACTAAATGATAAAATTTTTAAAGCAATTATGGAAGGGATATATTCAGGGCCATACAATTTTAAAATTACCGGTTCAGAAATAACAAAGATTCCAAAGGACATTGGTAGGCTTAAAAGCAATAAATAGCGAAATGATTTTTCAAATAAAACAGCCACTTTTTCTTTATTACTAACGTAAAGATTACTCATCACTGGAAAAATGCTAATAGTTAAAGCTGATGGAATAAATTGGAAAGCAAAAATTATTTTATAAGGAACACTCCACCACCCTAATTCGTTCTCTGTTAAAATTTTTGACATTATCAAGGTATCAGTATAAGAATAAAATCTGTTTATAATTCCAGCCAAAGCAAACGGCAAAGAAATGCCTAAGAATAACTTTAAAATATTTTTATCAAATACTAATTTATATTTTACCAAATATTTAGTTTTGATAAATAAATGTACCAAAATAGAATTTAAAAAACTCGGAACAACATAAGCAACTATTAAAAAATGTATTGGCCAGCCAAGGTATAATGCCAAGCTACCAAATAATAATGTAAAAGTTTGAACACTAGCAATCGTGATTGATTCATAAACCAAATTTCTTTTAGCACGAAGATAGGCGTAGGCTGATGAAGAAATATTATCAAAAAACACCGTCAAGCCTGATAAATATATAAGTTCTGTCCTAATTTCAGAATAATTAAGTAGTTTAGCAAATAAAATCATAGCCACATAAGCAAACAAACCAAAAAGTATTTTTATAGTAAAAACAGAATTAAAATATTTTTGAGCCTTGTCTGGAAATTTTGAAATTTCACGAGTCAAAACAGGGGTTAAACCAAAGTCGGCTACCACAGTAAAAATAAGAGCAAAACTCATTGCAAAAAAATAATCCCCCGTATTTTGTGCTCCTAAAATCCGGGCAATCAAAGTAAAATAAACAAAAGCCACTAATTTTTGCCAAATTGAGGCGCTAGTTAAAAAGGATGTATTTTTTGTTATAGAATAAGACAGAGTAACAGTATTTATATTATCAATATTTACTAAATTATATCATTTTAAGCAATAAAAAACAAACTAAAAATACCTCGCTTTAAGCGAGGTATTTTGTTGATATTTTTTAACGTTTACTCCATTGTGGTGCACGTCTAGCTCTTTTTAAACCTGGTTTCTTTCTTTCTTTTGATCTAGGATCACGAGTTAATAAACCCAAAGTTTTTAAAGTCTTTCGTAGCTCTTCATCTTCAGACACCAAAGCTCTAGCAATACCATGTTGGACTGCAACAGCTTGTCCTGCAGGACCACCTCCGGATACTCTTGCGCTAACGTCTGTCTTGGTTTCTTTAGCAATGGCTTTTAACGGAGCCAAAACTATTTCTTGTAATTCAAAAAATGGAAAATATTTTTCTAACTCTTTATCATTTATAATTATTTTACCAGTACCAAATTGTAAACGCACCCTAGCTGAAGCGGTTTTACGTCTTCCAACAGTTTGTTTAATTTTAGCCTTAGCTTTAGCTTTAGTTTCCATATTTTATTTATTTTTTAAAACTTAGTCTTTTCATCCTTTCGTTCCTTAATTTATTCTTTGGTAACATATTTTTTACAGCCAATTTAATAACTTCTTCTGGCTTTTCAGCCATCATTTTTTTGGCCAAAGTTTCTT
>Ga0222658_1000884_pt1 | contig 14435 bp, 19 predicted proteins | sample AntAcemetagen476_FD_179830 | JGI IMG/M metagenome (GOLD analysis project Ga0222658, IMG submission 179830) | Saline water microbial communities from Ace Lake, Antarctica - #476 | ecosystem: Environmental > Aquatic > Non-marine Saline and Alkaline > Saline | place: Antarctica: Ace Lake... | reverse complement strand
AGCAAGAAGTATCAGTATCTGTTAAATCAAATTGAAATTCTGAAGAAGGAAAGAAGTGCAGTTTATCGTTTAGGCGAAAAACCACACATTGTTTCTATCGTTCCTGAAGGCAAAGATACTTCTGAAGCAACAGCTTTTATCATCGCAAGTGACTGGCATTACGAGGAAACAGTAAAACCAGAAGTTGTTTCTGGTTTGAACAAGTATAATCTGAATATCGCTCATCAAAGAATTACAAAGTTTTTCCAAGGTGGATTAAGATTGTATGACTTGATGAGAAAAGATGTGAAGATTAAGAACATTGTTCTTGCTTTACTTGGTGACTTTATCACTGGGAACATTCACGAAGAATTTCTTGAAACTTGTTCTTTGCAGCCTATGGACGCAATATGGGAAGTATATGAAGAAATAGTTTCTGGTATCGACTTCTTATTGAAAAATTCAGATGCTAATCTCATTATCCCTTGCGTTTCTGGTAATCACCCTCGTATCACAAGACAAGTTCATTATTCTACTGAAAGCGGAAACTCTCTGGAATACTTTATGTATCGCTCTATAGCAAAACGCTATGAGAAGAACAGAAGAGTGAGTGTTATTGTTGCTAAAGGTTATCACTGCTATCTTGACATCTATGGTAAAGTCATAAGATTTCATCACGGACACGCAATCAGATATGCTGGTGGTATTGGAGGAATAACAATTCCTGCCAATAAGGCAATAGCACAGTGGAACAAAGCAAGGCACGCAGACCTTGATGTATTTGCTCATTTTCATCAGTTGAAGAACCTTGGAAACTGGGTGTGTAATGGTTCACTTATCGGTTATAACGCATTTGCTTTACGCATTAAAGCAGATTACGAAACAGCAAGACAATCATTCTTCCTTTTCGATAGAGACAGGGGTCTTACTATCACAGCTCCTATCTTGGTTAATGGCAAGTAACCAATCGGGCAGGTGAAATTCCTGCCCAACTTTTACAATTAGGTACTAACTTGCGACATAGTTTGTCATAACTTAGTACTAACTTATAACAATGGTGAGTAAGGTTGTGGAGCTCTCGGTAGCCCTTAATACTCTTAAATACTCATAAAGTCCTTTGAGAGCCATAAAGAGCTGAACGTTATCTATATGATATGCTAGTAAAGCTCTATGGGCAGGTAATAGTGGGGTGAAAGCCCCGTCACCGCCAGCGTACGCACGAAGCTAAGGGACTATCGACCGTTAGGACGGAAAGCCTTAGTGATAACTGTAATAAGCGGTAAACTATTATATAGCGGGTCGTCAGACCCTATCGCTAAGGTGATGGCTATATCTGGGTCGCACTCAGTACCTGCCCGAATAAGAATTATTATAGTGTACAGATATGTACAGTATTGGACAAATGGCGGAAAAGGAGACGTTAAAATGCGATGCAGGTTACATCGTAGAACAGGATAATAATCTCCTGAAGTACAAGGGAGCAAAATTCCATCCTGGGTGCAAGTCCCAGGTTTGTCCACTAAATTATACATAAGCCTAATATATTAAACAATAATTATATGAAAATTCAATGTTACGACAATTACAATAAACAAAAGCTCTTATTTGTTTTTGGAGAAGATGATGAAATGTGGGATATAAATAGCTTTGCCTCAAAGTATTGTTGGGGAAATTTAAGGGTTGAAATTAGAGCATTAACGGGTGAAGACCCAGACCCAAAACGATGGTCTGACCTAAGTGATTTTCGGATTATTAAATAAAATATTATGACCAAAAAAGAATTTACAAAAATATTGTCAGAGTTAGTGGCAATTAAAAAAGACGAAAAAGAACTAAATAAAGCATTTAAGAAATTTAATCCAGATTGGAATTATATTAGTTTTGGCAGATATGAAACTCTTGTGGTTGTTACATTAAGCATAGCAATGAAGGATAAAGCTGATTGGATAGGTTATTTTCTCTATGAGCGAAATTGTAAGTTTACCAGAAAGGAAATTATTACTGACAAAAAAGGCAAAAAACTACCATTTGAGAATTATGATGATTTATATAATTTAATTAAAAAATAATATGGAACAACCAAAAATTAAAATACATTACATAGATAATGGCTGGCTTATAGAATGGAAAGATTACTGGTTAGACGACAATGGCAAAAATGTAATTCATTGGCGACAACAAGCATTTACTTATGACGATAACCAAGAAGAAGTTAAAGCTCAAAAAAGCAAGTACAAGGCATTGCAAGATATGTTTTATTTTATTAAAGAAACTGGATTAGAAGAGTTTTATTCAAAACATAATACTTGGAATTTGCGAGTTGTTTTAGAAAAAGATGCTGAAATTATCGATGAGTAATTATACTCCACATATTGTAGAGTATAAGGAATCTTGAGGTCACAAATTGTGACCACAAGTTCGTTTCTAACATATGTCATTTATGACATAAGTCGGAAATACCGATTTATCTCCATAAGTTCCTAAATATAGGAACGAACAGGATTACAATGATATACACTTATTGTATATTATAAGATACATCTGATTATATCCGATTATATACGATGAAGTTATAATAAGGATTAGTGTATGTAAAGATAAACGCATAACTTTACATATAAAAAGTTATAAACCAAAACAGCAATTTTAGTCAGAAAACTTATAAGCTAATAATACCCAAAAATGGGGATTATTAGTTCAAATATTATAAAACCATACATTTTTTACGCAGGAAACCCCTATTTAATCACATTCCTGTTTTAAAACCATACATTTTATGAGAATTATCAGATTTTATAAAAGATTTAAAACTCAATGGAGAAAACATAAAAAATGGGCATCTATATTTACTATAATTAAAATGGCTTGGTTAATGACACAAAAATATGAAAGAAATAGAAATAAATAAAGCAAAGTGTAAAAAGTGTGGTGATATTATTGAAAGTAAATACCGTCACGATTTTGTTTGGTGTAAGTGTGGTGCTATCTTTGTAGATGGCGGGAAAGCATATCTTAGAAAGGGAGGAGAACCAGAGAATTTTAAAGATTTAAGCGAATATTATGACAACAAAAAAAGCAAAACAACTAATTAAAAAAGCAGGTGGAAAATGGGAAGACTTTATAGACTATATGTTCTGCTCAGCTCACGGCATTGACAAAAAAGGTGAACCTAATTGGTACGAATGGGATGTTGAAATGTTTATTTCGGGAACTAAACATTAGGTTTAACCTAATAACCATTTCACTTTATTTACTATAACCTAAAAAAAATGAAAACAAATAAAGAGTTTTTTGATGACCTTAAAATGACAAGTGATATTTTAAAACATCTTTTGATTTGGAAAGAATGGGAAAAGCCAATTAAGGAAGCACTTAAAAAATCTGCTAAAAGTTTACTGAAAGAATGTGATTGTAAAGATATTAGTGAAATTGAGCCTGAAACGGCACTTCTTAATATTATAAATGCTTATTTAGAATAGTTATGCCTTTATATTCATTTAAACAGCCCTGTGAGTAGAATTGTATGTTGAGTGATAATCTAAGTCAACTCTTTATTATAAACCCTTTAAATCAAAGATAAAATGATACTAAAACGACTAACTGATAAACAAAGAGCAGTTTTTGACAAAATAGTTAAAAATCCTTGTTCAATGGAAAAATTAGGCAAACATTTCGGTATTTCAAGACAAGCAATTCATTGCCGTGTTAATGGAATGCGTAGAAAAGGATATTTAGAACCCTCTGGCGAAATAAAAGCGACACCAGAAGGCATACACTCAATAATTGAACGATTAAGTTTATGATTAAAGAAGAGGCAGTCAAAAACTTAAGAGATATTAAAGAAATTCTTGATAGTCTTAAAATAGTAGGATGGCTTGATGGTGGAACTTGTCTTGGGGCTTATAGGGATAAAGACTTCTGTGAGGGAGATGAGAACGATATTGATTTGTGTTGTACCTATAACAATATAGAACACAAGGAATATATAATTAAGTTAGCAAAAGAAAAAGGCTTTGAATTACACGATAGTTGGCAAATGGAAATAGCATTAACCCGTAATGGCAGTAAGGTTGATGTATTCTTTTATAAAAAACAAGGAGAAGAATATTTTTCTCACCTATATAGCGGAAATCAAATACATAGTTATTGTGTTGTTCCTGCTCATTTTTACGAAAACTTAGAACCTATAAAGTTTTATGATATGGATTTTTTAGTTCCTGGACCAATAGAAGAGTATCTAACTTATAAATATGGTGATTGGAAAACCAAGATACATCGCAAAGACTATTCTTGTGTTAACCAAGAACAAAACAAAGTAGTAAGAAAACATTATGACGAAATTTAGTGGACTTATTCTTGCCGCTGGTAATGGTATCAGATTTGGTGAGAAGAAACAATTTATTCAATTAAAAGAAAAACCTATTTGGCAATGGAGTTATGATATTGCCAAAAAATGTTTAGACGAAGTTGTAGTTGTTGGTGTAGATTTTAAAGGTGGTAAGACAAGGCAAGAGAGTGTTAGGATAGGATTAAAACATATTACAGGCGATAGAGTTGTTATATTTGATGCTTCAAGACCATTAGTAACAGAAGAACAAGTAGAAAAGATTAAAGAAGCTATTTTAGAATATCCTACTGTTAGTTTTGGAATTACGCCAAGTGATACAATGTATAGTCATCAATGGTGGAAGAGAAATGGACTAATGGCATTACAAGTTCCCCAAGCATTTGATACTAAAATGTTAAAAGAAGCACACAGGTTCAACAAAGGGCAAAATGCGACAGACGACACAACATTGATTTACGAAAGATATAATATTACTCCTATGATAATTGGTGGTGGGATAAATCTCCACAAATTAACTTATCCAGAAGATTTAAAAATAATTAAAGCCTTATGCGAATAATAATTTTTGGTGGTAATAGTGATATTGCCAAAGCTATCTCGGAAAAAATAGATGTTAAGTTGGATAACACAGATATAACACATTATGGTTATTTATCAAACTCAATCAGTTCATATAAACCAGATGTGATAATAAATTGTGCTGGAGTTATTAAACCAGCTACGATTAATGCTGGAAATGTATTTGACTTTAACGAAGAGATAAATGTTAATTTAACTGGTCTATATTATATCTGTAAATCTGCCACTATAAGTAATGTTAAGAAAGTAATAAATATAGCTTCAAGTGCTGGATTAAAAGGTAGAGCTGGTTGGGCTGGTTATTGTGCTTCAAAAGCAGGAGCTATATCTATAATAGAAAGCCTAAAAGAGGAAGGAACAGAAGCATATTCAGTTATACTACATAGGACAGCTACTAAAATGCGAAAGAGATTGTTCCCAAATGAAGACCAATCTAAACTCTTAACACCAGAATTTGTAGCTGATAAAATTATAGAACTAATTAAAAATGGAAGTGATAAAACTAATATAGAAATATGAGAAAAATAATGAGAATAAAAACAAAAGGTATATTTACACTTATAACTCAAATGATAGAGATACCAAAAGACTTTACTGGGTTAATACATATATTCTCTACACATACAACTTGTGGAATTAAAATACTTGAGAATGAAACTCTTTTAAAGACAGATTATGAAAGGTTTTTAAACAAACAAGCTCCATCATTTGGCTCTTATGCTCACAATATAATAGAATATAGAGATGTTCCACCAGAAGAAAGGCTTAATGGACATTCACATATTAGAGCATTGTTCTTTCAAACCTCAGAAACCATACCAGTTAAAAATGGCAAAATGCTTCTAGGTAAATGGCAAGATATATTCTTAGTAGATTTAGACCCCAGTAGAGAAAGAGAAATAATAATTACATTATGCAAGATATAACATTTATAATACATACATTTAAACGACCAGAGTGTCTTGCTAATCTATTAAAAAGTATTAAGAAATACTATCCTGAACAAGAGCCACTTGTTTATGATGATAGTAAAAATGATTATGGATTATCTTGGGGAAGAAATCACCTAGTATCACACGTTAAAACCCCATACTATCTCTTGTTAGATGATGACTTTGAATTTACAGCAGAAACTAAAATAGAACTTTTAAAAAAGGAAGGGTATGATATAGTTGGTGGAGTTATTAGACAAGATGGCAAAATAAGACACTACGAGGGTAGATATGAGCTTAAAGACGGACATCTTAAATATATCCCATCAACACAAGAGCCATTAGACTTTGTATTTAACTTCTTTCTGGCTAAAAAGGAAGTGTCTGGTTGGGATGTAAGACTAAAACTAGCAGAACACACAGCTTTCTTCTTTACTAATAAAGGTAAGTGGAAAATAGGATATGAACCACGATGTATAATTACCCACAAGCCAGTAGCAACACCAGATTATAAAAAGTGTCGCAATAGAGCCTGGGAATATTTCAATGATTATATGGTGTGGAATAACATCAAGACGGTTACCAACTTTGAAGGAGGTACTTATAAGTTAGGAGATTATAAAGATTATATAAAGAAATATGAAAATACTATTAGCTAGTATGGAATTGGAAACCCTAACTGGGCAACCAATGTATACTTACAATTTAGCCAAAGGATTAAAAGAATTAGGACACGAAGTTGTTTGCGTTGGATTTAGAATTGGTGGTAAAATAACATACTGGTTAGAGCAACTAGGAATTAAAGTCTATAAGTTTACTGATAGAGATTGGCTTGGTAAGTATGACTTAGCTATTATATCAGAGAACTTCCCCCAGTTTCTAGACCATATAGAGTGTGATACTATCTATAACTTGTGCCACTCAAAAGGAGATTTAGATAAGCCAATAGATGACCCAAGAATTGAAGGATACTTATTCCCACGTAAACAGGTAATGGACTACTGGGGAGTTAAAGGAGATATATTACCTATCCCCATAGATATAAAAAAATGGCAGGTTCTACGAGAGAAACAGCCAAATTATACGATATTAGCACTTTGTACGATTGATAGCCTAAGAACTAAGTTCCTGTTAAAGCTAATGGAACGAGCTAATGAGGACACAAGAGTGTGGATTGTAGGCAAAGACCACGGTGGATTAAAAGGAGAAATACCCAAATATGTATCCATATTTCCAGAAACACCCAATATAATTGATTATATGCGTAAAGCAGATGAAGTAGCTAGTATCTTTATGGGAACAGTTGTGTTTGAAGCGTGGGCAATGGGATTAAAAACAAGTGTCTATGATGAGAAAGGCAACTACGAAGTAGTCCCTATAGGCAGGATATATGATTATTTAGAAGTAGCAAATATGTTAACAAAAAACCGCCCAAAGGCATAAGATATACAGAATGCTAATGGGCGGCAACCTAAAAAGGTTTTTTTATTTTAACAATATATTTGTTTCTTTTTTTTCTTCTAATAAAGGAGATTTAGGATAACCTTTTCCTTTATATGGCAACAATCCTCTCTGTTTGAGATATGTTGCTTCTTTTTGTTCTTTGTATGTTTCTCTAGATTCAGAAGCAGCTTTAAGTTCTTCTGCATTTATCTCTCTAATTGGTATTCCGCCTACAAGTCTTGATAATGTAGCCCACCAAGGTAATTCCTCTGAAAGTGCTTGTTGAAAAGTAGAATAAAATCTACCAAAAAATGTTTGCATAGCGTGAAGTTTCTTAGAATCCATCTCAAAATAAGGCTCGAATTTATTTGTTTTTTTATTCAATTTAATTCCATCTTTAAAATTAAGCCATTTCTTAATTGGTTCTGGTAATACTTTTAAATATTTAGATACTGAACGAGTTTGCATCTCTGGTGGCAAATCTTTATCTACTATATCAGATTGAAAAAAGATGTTTCTGTTGGCAATAACCTCTATTGGATATTTAAGAATAGGCGAAAGCATTGATACCAATGACCTTGTTCCTTCTTCTGTTATAGGCAATTTAGCCATATCTTCCATTGGCAAATCAAGTTGTAACCAATAACTTTTTTCTTCCATAGGCAATCTAAATGTAAGCATTTCTCTCATCCAATCTGGGAAATACTTTTCTTCATTCATTACTGTTTGTTCATCTGATAATTTATTGAAATCTCTTTTTATTTTAGCTACGGCAGCAAATTTTCCAGGTTGTTGAATAAGCTGAGAAATTTGAAGAGGAACGTTGCCTCTAGTCCATCTATAAAATGGGATAAATCTTCTCAATACATTTCTTTCGAAAGATGTTAATGCTTCTGGAGCATAATCAAAATGAAACTTAAATACTTGTTGTGCTGCTTCAGCAGGAGTATTTCCTTTTATAAGTTTATTTACAAATAAAGGCATTCTTAATCTATTTTCTATTGCTTCCATAGCATCTCTTGGAAGTTGAGTTATTTTCTTCTTAGCAATCAAATCATCAACTGTTCTCATTACATCTATCATTCCAGGTTGACCAGTAACACCTAAATCTTCAACAAGTTTTCTTATTTGTTTATATGTGTATTTTTGTCCAAATGTAGTGGTAATTTCACCAGCTCCACCTTTAATAATCTTTTCAGCTCTTATATATTCAGTAGGACTTTTAACTCCAGCTAACCAATTATTAAATATTCCTCCTTGAAAATTCCTTGCGTGAAATGCAGGCCAAACGCCAGTAACTGTTCCTTTCCAAAATGCTAATAATTTATCATATAATCCTAAAAACCCTTTAGCTGTATCTTCTTTTATAATAAAATCGTAAGTTTGATTAAGATGTTTAACTATTGGTTCTGGAAATGCTATTCCTTTTAATTCTGGTATTCCAGTGTCCATATATCTTATGCCATCTTCTATTAAAGATTTACTATCTGTTGATTTTCCAATACTACGAGATATATCTGAAAAAAAATCATAAGTATTTCTTGCTTTAATATGTTCTATCTCTCTGCCAGAAAATGCTTTAAAAAAATCTGGTTCAAAGAAATTGCCCTTAATGCCAGATTTCTTCATTATTGGTGTCATCATCTCATTGATTTCAGAAATAGTTTTAGTAAGTTTCCTTCCTTTAGCTGCTCCTAATTGAACCCTAATTGGTTTACTATATTGTAATAATTGAGATAAACTACCACCTTTATCAATAAACTTTCTTCCCTCTTTTGTTAAAAAATGTCTTAAATATTCTGGTAATTCTGTTTTTAATAATCCTCTTTTCATTTCTTCTGCCGCTATAGTAGAATGTCTAATCCCAGCGAAATCAACAATATCATCTAATACTTTAACTCCAGTTCTTTCTCCAGTTTCAATAGCTTCAGAAATTATTTCACCAATCTTTGGTTTAGGACCAATAGCAATGCCTAAAAACTTCTTCTTTGGGATTGCTTTTTTAGCAGCTTTTCCGAGCTCTACTACATCTGTAACTCTCATAGCTTCTTCTGCTCTAGTTATCTTAATCATTTTGTTAAATTCATCAACATATTTTTGTCCTTGAAGTGCCTCTGGCATCTTTTTAATTTCTGAAAATGGAACAAATGCTTTCTCTATAAAACTAATTGGTTTTTTAACAAGAGGAATTTTTTGAAATCCTTTTTTAATGGTTTTTCCAATCATTTTTTGAACAGATGGCAATATAGGCTTTCCCATAAACTTAAATCCGCCAAATGCTATTAATTTTTCTCCACCTTTTTTAGATACTTCTTGCAAAAATTCTCTTGTTGCTCTTTTATATCCTGCCTCTGCTATTTCTGAAGCAGTCTTTTTAATTCCTTTTTTAAGCAATTCTTCTCCTATTTCTTTCGTAGCTTTAGGAATAGCTTTTTGTAAAATCTTTTTACCAGCTTTACTAACAGCAACTTTAACTGTTTTTCCTCCAACTTTACCTATTATTTTTGTAGCACCACCAATTCCTGCTGTTAAATATGTTTTTGGGTCTAAAAATATATCACCAATCAATCCAGTTAAACCAAAAAAAATCCTATCAGTAACTTGATAAAACTTTGGGTCATTCTCGTCAACCTTAAGTCCTATTTCTCCCAATACATCACTATATGTTGTTCTTCTTTCTGGTTCTTTTCCAAACGTAGTTGTGAAATATTCTTTACTTGCTTCGTCTAATCCTTCTCCCTGTAATAATTTCATAACAAAAGGAGCAGTTTCGCCCCTTTGTAATAGACCTAAAACCTTTTGAAATGTAGATACTTTTCTTTCTGTTGGTTCTTCTGTAGCTAATTGGGTCGTTCCAAAGATTTTATTTGCTATAAAACCACCTGTTTTAATTGTCGGAGAAACAATAGAAGGTATATTTAAAATAGGTTTAGTAACCAATTTATTCGTAATATATCCCATAATTATTATTTAATTCCAAATAACTTTTGAAAAAATGAACGCTTTCCTAATGTTTCAATTCTTACCCTTAACGCTTCTTTAATTTTTTCTTTAGAAATTCCAAGACTCTCTAATTCTTTTGTGCTTTCTCTTAAACTTTGACCAGATAATTCTGCTTCGTTTATAATATCAGCAATTAGTTTTGGGTCGCTTTCTAATACATTTACTTGTTCTTCTTGTGCTACTATTTCTTGTTCTGCTTTTAGCTCTTTTGCTCTTGCTACAACTTGTGCTTTTTTTGTAGCTCCAATAGAACCAAGACTTTCTCCATTGTTATACATTTCTGCCAATATATCAATTTCTGTTTTTTCTACTCCAGTAATACCACCACCAACACCAGATAATCTTTCTGCTTTAGCAAATGCACTCATAAATGGTGACATCTTTTCTAATATCTGTTCATAAGTATCATCTAATGATGCCCCAGAGTTAAAGAATGCTTCAGCTGTGTTTGGGTCAATAGCTAATGCCATTATCTTGTCCTTGTTAGCTTCTTGCTTAGCTTGTTCTCCTAATAATAGATTTATTTGAGTTGTTATTTGATTTTTGTCATCAGTATTTAAAGCTAATTTTGCCCTTGTAGCAACATCTAATAAATTCTGATAACGACTAATCTCAGCAGTTCTTTCACTCTCTGCTGAATTATAATATTTTTCAACTATATCACTTACTAAATTATATTGTTCTGTTATAACAGCACCTTGGGCTTGTAATACAGTAGCCTTAGATGCATATTCTCTTTGTTTACGAGCTAATTCACCACGAGATTGCCCTATAGTAATACCAGACATTTCTGTTTGAGCCACACTAGCATCATAAGCTCCCTGTAATTGAGCTAATTGATTGCCAATTTCGCCTAACTTATCTATCTTTTCTTGTAATTTATATTTCTCAGAAAGTTCTTCTCCTAATTCTTCGCCATAAGGTTTGTCTTTGGCTTCTTCAAGTCCAGTAGTTGCTTCGTCAATAGTATCTTGATAGCCCTCTCTTGTTTCCTGTGTAATGTCTGCTTGCTGTTGTAGTAATTTGGCTATACTTTGCTGTACTGTAGCTTGTCCAGAAACATAAGAGTCTTGAAATGTTTTAAACCAATTACTTTGTCCACCTTGTAAAACAGAAGAAGAACCCTGACTAATGTCAATATTATCATCTGCTTCTGGGACAAATTTATCTAATCCAGTAAATAGATTACTTGGATTTATTCCAGCTGCAGTTGCTTGTTGCGTTATTTCTTGATTAGTACCAACAAATGATTGTTCTGCTATTCCCTCACTTCCTTTATATGTAGCAGATGTGCCACTAGCAAATGGTGTCCAACTTCCATCTTGGAATTGTTGTGCTTGTTGTAAATTTACAGGATTTATTCCTGCCTTTATTGCGTTTGTTCGTATCTCTTCAAGCGATGAGCCAAAAATCTTTTGTTGTGATACTCCACCGCCCCCAAGATATTCCTGATATAGTTGTGCCATATAATTTAGTTATAATCCTCCGTCTTGACCGAAAGTCTGGTCTTAACAGCGGGTAATTTAGATGTATAATGTAATATAATCCTTGCTTCATCCTCCTGTAATAAAGTTCTGTAAAGATTAACTCCATCTGTATTTGATATGCGAATAGAGTAATCTAAACAAGCACCGTGGATTAGATATGAATTTAAATGTTCTGGTAAGTTAGTTGTGTGAGCTGCATCAGATAATTCTGTAGCTTCTACTGAGTAATAGATTTTTAGTCCAGCAGTAACTGCAGTTTCAATAGGATTTTCAAAGAAGATAGAATTGTCATAAAGACGCACATAAGAACTGTCTGCTGAAGTAGTTTGATTGGATAGAACAGTACTCATATTGCTCATATCCTTTATTTTCATTATTTCCCATACATCTTCATCTGCATCTGTAAAGTTAACCTCTATTCTTTTAAGGTTTAATAGGTCTGTTGGGCATACATATTCTTGCTGGTCTGCCACTAAGGCAGTTGTAGCAACCTCTCCTTGAACTTCCCAACTACCACTTTCTTTTAATGCGATAGATATAGCATTATGATAGTAATCATTAACTGCCCTATCTACATTAGTGTCTGAGTAGTTATTAGACGATATATCGCCTAGTAAGTATCTTATTTTTGAGCGTATTTCTGTTAAAGTCATAAATTTTTAATAAATTTTTATACTATTTATATTTAAAGCAAAAGCACTTTTCCCAGTATGATTTTGAAATAGAACTTCTAAATTAAGTTTATCTCCGTAGAAATCACTAATAGGAAATTGTAGGTTTTCTGAAAGGTCAAGAGATTGAATTGTTAATTCTACCGTGTTTTGTTTCTTTAGTTTATAAAGCATAGCATTAACAGTTCCTAATGGTTTTGAAGCAATAGCAGCAACTGTATAATCAACAGTAGCTGTGCTTGGGTCTGCTATAACGGTTATAAATCTTTTCTCACCAGCAGAATTAGTATCAGTATTACCATCAACTATTTCTATTTGTTCATCTACTTCTGCATCAGTTTCATAATTAAGTTCATTTGTGCTGACCAACTTAGTAGTTGTTGAAGCATCACTAAGTTGCATAGACCTATAAAAACCTTTTCTTCCATCTCCAACTGATACGGTTATATCTGTTTGATAATCAGTATTATTATCTAGGTAAGTATTTGGAGTTGATAGGCTCAATTCAACCATACTTATTTTCATTCTTTCTGGTAGGTCTATCATAAATTGAGCATAATATGAGTTTAAACAAGATGTACTTGATGTTCTTCTAATAGAATTAAGTCCAATTGATGTTCCGCAATAAAGATAATCCCAATCAGCAAAATAGAATAAAGCATTACAGTTTATCCCATAAGTAGGATAACCCATTGTTTTACTTGTCGCTGGAACGAAAGACCAGCCCTTTTTCTTAAAATCATAAACATAAATACCAATCTTAAAGCGATTAAAGTTGTAGCTATTATTACAAACAAACAATTCATCTCCAAGAACCTTTAGTCCATTATAATGTCCATAACCATATTTCTTAACAGTATCTGGGATTGTTGAAATCTCTTGTAGCTCATATCCATTAGTCCAATAAAGAGTTCCAGCAGATAGAACTATAAAGTTTCCATTATAAGGAGTAATTGCTTCTATTGGCTTAGGTAGGTCAAGAGAATAATTCCAAAAAGAACTTTCTCCATCCCAGAGTAATAGCTTTCCGCTACTCTTAAAATCACAACCAACAATTATCTTATCAGAATTAGACGATATACAAGTTGCTTGTGTTTGATAAGGAAGTGCTTTCTCTGTAGCAGCAAAAGTCGTTTCATCACTTTGTAAAACAGCTAAATAATTGCCATTAAGGATATAATAATCATTTCCAAAAGAAGTTATCTGTCTAACCCAAGTTGATGGGTCTGGTTGTCCATTAAATTGTTCATCTCTTCCAGTATTTGCTAGAAAAGTAAATGCTCTATCTACAAAAACAACAAACTCATCATTAGTAGATGGAGCAGTAGTTGGTGCTGAGAAATTAAGTGTAGTTGTTGGAGTAGCAGTAGTATTTATATATTGCTCTCTTTTTGTTAAATTATATATTGTTCCATTACGAGTATCATCGTCAATTCCATAAGTAGCAAAGAATGTTTCTCCAGCAACAACTAGAGATGTTCCAGTAACAGAAGTAGCTTTAAATCTATATGCTAAACCAAGATATTTTTCTTGTGTATATAAAAGTGTTTCATTCTTTGTGGTCATTATGTCAGGATTAGAATTTATTCCTTCATTAGTCTTTTTAATTTCACCAGGATAATAAATTATATTATTCATAAAAATATAACCAGAACCATCCATTTGATAAACAGTATCTGTTGTTCCTATTTTTGTAGGTGTCATAGCTTCAAAAGCGTGGTAATGAGAATAACCAGTATCAGAACTATTTCTAAGACAAGTAGTTCTATATAATGGAGCTAATACTGTTTGATTGCCATATATTTCAGGTGTAAATCCTTGTAAGAAATAAGAACCACCATCTTGTATTGGTTTAAAATTTGAAATTGTTAGAATTGGTTTTGCCATATTATCTTATAAAAGCGAATAATTTTTTAGATGATATTTCTTGTGTAATTTCACTTACCGTTTCTACTGCTTCCCAGCTTTCCTCTAAATTGAGATAGTCATCTCC
>Ga0222658_1000881_pt1 | contig 14480 bp, 17 predicted proteins | sample AntAcemetagen476_FD_179830 | JGI IMG/M metagenome (GOLD analysis project Ga0222658, IMG submission 179830) | Saline water microbial communities from Ace Lake, Antarctica - #476 | ecosystem: Environmental > Aquatic > Non-marine Saline and Alkaline > Saline | place: Antarctica: Ace Lake... | reverse complement strand
TTATATGTTACCGAATTCTTTTTTGCCCACTCACTTAATTTCATATATCTATATAGTAATATAAAATATCCGTTTTTTACCATTTTAATATATTATATATCATTTCTTGTGAAGTTATTTAATACTTCACAAAAATATTTTATTTTTATTTATATAGTAATTATTCATTATAAAAATTATCAATTTTTCAATATATTTTTTAATATATAAAATATGAACAACATTGGTTAATATATTTTAATATATAATAAAAATAAAAGAATAAAAATGGCAATAGTAACTAATCCAACAATAAAAAACCCAAACGAACAATTTGGTATATTACCACTTAAAGCAGATGCAGTTACAGCCAAAAGATATATTCAAGACAATACATTAGGTACTTATAATAATTTCACATCAGCCGATAATAATAGATTCTCCATTGATGAGCAATCAACTAGATTCTTAAATCAAAGTGTCAATTTTGAATCTTGTTTTGAAAGAACATCATTTACTGGAACAATAGGCGAAGCCCCTGATTTATGGAATTGTGATTTTGGTACTGGAACAGAAGTGAGTATAGATTGTTTTAATGGTGATGGTAATAGTTTAACATCAATAAGTAATTACTCAACTATACCGAGTGCATGGGGTGGTCCAGCATAAAAAATTATACATTTTTTCAATATATTTTTTTAATATATAAATAAAAATAAATGAATTAACATGGCAACAATTACAGACCCTACAATAATGAACACAAATGACGGATACCAAGTTTTTCGTGAATTACCTATTAGAGCCGATGCAACATCAGCCGCAAGATATATAGAAGATAAAAGTTTAGGAACTTATGATAGTTTTACATCAGCCATGGATAATAGATTTTCAGATGGTGGAGGACATTCATATAACTACTATATAAGTGGAGCAACATATACAGATTACTGGCTAAATACTGGTATCACTTACGAATGGAGAACAGAATTTGGTTATGATCCAACAATATCAACCATAATTTATACCTAATAAATAAAAAAACCTGATAAATTTTATCAGGTTTTTTCTATTAATACTGTATCCAATATATCAAAATTAAAATTTTCTTTGTTTTTTACTAATCTTTTTTTATTTTTTTCTGTTATTTTAATTTGTCCTTTGATACCACGAATTGATTCATTCATATTTCTTAAAAGAATCCCTTTGACTTTTCTATTAAAACCACTAAAAAAATATCTAAATCCTTTACGTAAATATCCATTCTTTTTTAATTTTCTATATTCATCATCACTCAATACTGGGAAATGATCGTTTTCAATAATACCAATCCATCTATTTCCTCTTATGTGTTTTACTCTACCAACTTTAACTCTATTTCCAAAATCAATAACACCAATTTCATTGTATCTAATTTTAAAAATTCTATCTATACTTTCGTTATAAATTACTTTGATATCATCTATTCTCATATTCAATCTATAAACTTGATCATCTTGTGCCTGAATAATACCATTATAAAACTTTTCATAAGTAGCAACAACTCTTTTTTTATCTACATCTTCTGAAAATTGAACACCACCAACATAATCTGATGCACATACATTACCAACACATTCACCACTATAATCAATAACCATATTCCCATCTCTGAAATAAAGATCATAAAGTTTGCTTTCTATTTCATCCCAATCTTCTTCATCAAATGGATCATATTTTAGTATGTATTCAATACTATATTTCATAATGCAAATATAATAAAAATATCTTCACTATTTTAAAATACTCTTAAAAATATCTACACTTTTATCATCTAAATTTATAGAATTACCTTTACCACATTTAACCATTCCATTCTTACTTGGAATATCAAACTTAATATCACCGAATTCCATGAAAAATTTATCGTCTTCTTTATATACTTTATCTGTATGTAAAAACTCTTTTCCATCATACAAATTGTATAAATTTACATATAATTTCATAATTTTTTTCTTTTTTTAATTTAATTTTTAACTTATTTATATATTCTACTTATTTTCAGTGTTTTTCCCATTTACCGATGAACCAAAAAATTTTTATATATAAAAATAAAAAATAATATTATGGAACTTTGGCAAATTATATCAGCCGTACTCGCAGTAATAGCGACTTTCTTTGGTTTTTATTGGTTAAAAGCTAAAAATGTAATCACTGAAATAGGCATCCTATTCACAATCATCGCAGAAGCACTTAAAGATGATACTCTTACAAAAGAAGAATTAGAACTAATTCTGACACAAATTAAAAAAATTCTAAATTCTTTCAAGAAAAAAACAATTCAAGAAGCTTCTCAAATAATTACAAATATGCAAACCAAAAAACATTTAAAAGTATAAATACTTTAATGTATGGAAATAAAAAAAGACGAACTTATTGTTCGTCTTTTTTTTATTCTAAATAATTCCTATTTATAATTAATTTAATGAACAATTAATTTTTTAATAACTAATTCTCCTTTTACTAATAAATTTACAATATAAACACCTGGTTCATAACTAGTGACATCAATACTGGTTTTTGTAACTTCAACATCATTACTATACATAACATTACCAAGTAAATTAGTTACTTCAACACGATCCACAATACCATACACATTAAATTGTGTGCTAGTTGGATTAGGATAAATATATATCATATTATTAGAATTATCTAAAGCAAAACTTGATTTACCAAATGGATGAATGTAAAAATAACCACCACTAAAATCTTCTAAGGTTGGATCAAGAACACTTGCTACTCTAATTTTAAATTTATTATCGTAAGATGCAGGGATTAATGATTGATCAATTAACCATACATATGTGCTTCCTTCAACACCTGCTCCAGTTGTTTCAATAGGATAACTTGCGAGCCAACCTAATCCATCATATTCATGTAACCAAATAAACATATTTTCAGGGCAATTATCATCCCATGAAATAAGATGTTCGGTATTATACATCCAATCGTCACCATTTGATGGTTGTATTACATTTACGAATGTACCAGAAGATGCTGTTATTTCAAAAGTTTTATTACTATAATCAAAAAGATTAGCATCATCCGAACTAACTATACATATTCTGTAAAATCCTGTGCTGTAAGTTGGAGTTTCAATATTCCAACTATAAGTACTTCCTGCTCTATCTATATCAATTGTTGTATAAGATACAACGGGAAATATTGGATCATCAAAATTAACATATTCACATAATATAATATCAACATATTCAGTTTCTAACCATAAATCATCTTCCCAAGAAATCAAATGTTCAGTATCTAATGCCCATTTAATACCACCTATACTTGGTTGTATAACAGTAATGTTAGTACCTGATGTTGCAGTTAAATCAAAATATTTAGTTACTTCATTAACATTATTATCAATAGTGCTTGATACAATAACCCTAACAATATTCTGTCCAGCAGTTAGTTCTGGTGGAATATCCCAATAACAAGTAGTGCCTACTACATCTGTATCAATAGGAATCCAATCTACAGGATCAGGATTTTCATCAGTTGATAAAGTATAAAATACATTTACTGTTTCATCAAGATTATCCCACCATGAAATAAGATGTCGAGTTCCAATTGTCCAATTGGTGTTATTTTTAGGTTGATAAATAGTAGATATATTACCAATAGTTGATACTATTTGAAAATGTTTACTTTCTTTTGCACCAACACCGTTTATACTACTTGCTATAACTATTTTATAATAATTACCTGGAACCCAATCAATACCACCAATTCCGTGATTTGTTTCTAATTTCCATTCAAAAGTACTTCCAATTACATCATCACCTAAAAGGTATAAATTTGCAGGAATACTTTCATCAAAAATCCAAATATCTACAGGTCCATCAATATCATCTTTCCAAGAAATAAGATGTGTTGAATATTGCCCCCATTTAATATTTTATTTATTGGGTTGATATATTCTTTGCACTGTTCCTGATGTTTCAGTAATAGTAAAAGCCCGTCTACTATCATCCCATACATCATCAGGATGTTCAGTACTCTTAACAAAGATTTTATATTCTGAAGATTCAGGGTAAATACCCATTTCCCAAATCCATGTAGTTCCTTCAACACCTCCAGCAGGAGTAAGTTCTTCATCAACACCTTCAGTATCATTCACTAACCAAACTTCAACGTTTTCATCTAAATTATCTGTCCATGAAATTAAATGTTCGCTATTCCATGACCAACTAATACCATTAACATTAGGTTGTAATACCTTAATTGAATTTGGTAATGCATATATAAGATCAAAATTCCTTCCAGAATCATAATACACCGAAGGGCTAACATGACTTCGAACAAAAATTTTATAACCTGAACCAGCAATTAATGATGGATCAATAGTCCAATTCCATGTCGTTCCAGGAATATCAGACACAAGAATTTGATATGTGTGATCTACACCATTATATAAAACAATATCAAAATTTTGTGTTAAATTATCTGTCCATGATATAAGATAAGTATCTCCTATAACCCAATCAATATTATTCTTATCGGGCTGGATAACATCAATAAAAAATGGATTTACTTGTCCTAGCGTAACATTCATAAACAAAAACATTGTTAAAAAAGTTAAGCCAAGTAATTTTAATAATTTTTTCATAATAAATAATTTTAGTTTTTTTCGCATATAAAAATACGAATTCACTATATATAGTAAAATTTAAAAATAAAGTTTTTCTATTTTTAATTCATTTTTAAACTTATGAAATATTTTTATGTTTTTTTTATCTATACCTTTTAATAAATTTACTTCTAATTCTATAATTAAAATCTTTCATCAAATTTTCAGGTATTTTTACTCCCCTACCTACAAACTCATTAACAATTTCATTCTTGATAAATAAACCTTCACTTATCCCATCACTCCATTCTCCTATCCACAATCCCCACGATTTCTTACCTATTATTACAGACTTCACTATTCTTGGATGTCTTGTTACTATCTCCCTATCCTTATAATATCCGTTTTCGAATTTCATAAAACAATCCTTACCAGATATACCATTAATATCAAACTTAACATTGACATCACTTCCACAAAATGTTAAAATTCCCTTCCTGTTACTCTGTAAGAAAAAATTAAATACCCTGTCAAACTTTAATGAATATCTGGTTCTTTTGCTTCCAGCCTTTTCATAATCTATAAATTTATTTTTTCAATTAATTCCATAATATCTTCCTTTAATTGTGTTTTATCAACGAAAATTTATTTGTGGAGCCAGAGGGATTCGAACCCTCGTCCCTGCCTTGCAAAAGCAGTGCTAAGCCATCTCAGCTATGGTCCCAAATTATAATGTGTGATATAACAACCTGCTTAATGAACTTTCCTCGTCTAGATCAAGGGTTATATCTAATATGTACTCAAGGTCACTACACATTATAGTTGGTTGTCCCACTAGGGATCGAACCTAGACTCTGCAGCGTCAAAGGCTGTTGTGTTACCAATTACACCATAGGACAATTTGCTGTCTTACAAGGATTCGAACCTGGACCTGAAGCTTCAAAGGCTTCCGTGCTACCGTTACACACATAAGACATTTATTCAAACCATGATTTAACTTTAAATTTATTATTAAAATCTTTCATCGTAAACCACTGTTTGCAATCTATTCCTTCTTTTTTATTCTTTTTCATAAAAACTTCTATACTATTTCTTGTCATATTAGTAATGACACATTCTTTATCACCATCATAAATTACCATCCCTAATCCGAATTCAGTAATGTTTTGTCCGTAAAATTTCATCCTTTCTTCTATATGTTCCATAATTTATAAATTTAAGTTAGTACTCTCAGATGGATTCGAACCATCGACCTTTTGGATGTCGACCAAACGCTCTAACCAACTGAGCTATAAAAGTATATGTAGTCCCAGTTGGATTCGAACCAACGACTTTTTCCATGTAAAAGAAACACTCTAACCAACTGAGCTATGGGACTATGTGAGCGGAATAACGGGCTCGAACCGTCACCTTGAGATTGGAAATCTTATATGCTACCATTAACACCAATTCCGCATTTTGAGCGACAGATGAGATTCGAACTCACGACCCCGACCTTGGCAAGGTCGTGCTCTACCAACTGAGCTACTATCGCATTTTAGAATTTTCAGAATACTATTTTGGTTTCAAATTTGCAGTTTGATTTTTATTTGCTGTAAGTATTCGTTATCATTCTAATTGAGGTCAGTGTGAGATTCGAACTCACGAATAACGGTTTTGCAGACCGCCCCCTTAGACCGCTCAGGTAACTGACCATTTATTGTTTTTGTGACCCTGGCGGGATTCGAACCCACGGCATTCTGTTTAGAAGACAGACACTCTATCCAGCTGAGTTACAGAGCCATATTGTGGTCGGGATAGTAGGACTCGAACCTACGACCTCTTGCTCCCAAAGCAAGCATACTACCTGACTGTACTATATCCCGATATTGGGAATGTTTCTATTCCCATATATTTACAATAAATTCTTCAAGATTTCAATGAACTACTTTTGAGCCGTAGGAGGGAGTCGAACCCCCGACAGGCTGATTACAAATCAGCTACTCTACCAACTGAGTTACTAAGGCTTATATTTTAAAGAACTGTTTTCCCAATTATACCACAAAAAAAAACACTCAATCTTTTTGAGATTGAGTGTAGATAAGGGGAGCCTTTCGGCTATATAATTGGGGAATTATCCGTTTTTATCTACACTCATACGACATGACGCCACAGGTCTCCCTGGTGTGCCTTGTTGATTAGTCGTCCTATTTTGTGTAGATGTTTTCATTTTATTATTTAATTTTACTTTATATTCTATTTTTTACAAAAAGTTTATTCAATATTATATAGTTATGAAAAAAAGTCTATTTTTTCCATTTTTATAGTACAAAGATACTACAATTTTTTAGATTGCCAAATCTTTAATGTAATATCTTTTTGGTATATCACTATATTTTTCATTGCAAAGATACGCTAATTTTTAATATTACCTAATTTTTATTAATATTTACAAATATTTTTCAACTTTTATACAGAATTCAACTGGGACATGATAATACATACTATGGACACACATCATAAATCCATATGAAGTAGATTCCCTTTCTATGCTATCAACTTTGTGATGTCCATTATCTAATACTTTTGTCCAATTTCCATACTTTTTATGTAATCCATCGGCATCAACTTCGAAAACATCTCCTACTTTAAGTTCTGTACGGGGTTGTTCTTCTTCAAAGTCAAAGTCATCAAAATCAAAATCAAAATTTTCATTTAGATTTTCATAATATATAAGTAAATCTTCAGTTGGATAGTTTGAACGATTTAAATAATCTTTACCTTCAATTTTTTCCCATTCTACAATCCACCAATCATCACCACGTAAAGTTTTTCCTTGTTTATTTATTACTGTGCCTTTTCTACTACCAACTGGACCACGAAAACGACTATCTTTTTTTATTTTAACTTTATCACCTTTTTTAAATTGATAACCATCTTGTACTTCATTATAATCATTTTCATATTCTTCTTCATCCCAATCATCTTCTTCGAATGGATCAATATCCTCATTATATTTTCTTAAATATTTCATTTTATCTGATAAATTGTTCAAATATTTTAGGATAAATCAAATTTAGTATCTTTTAATTCATCTACATAATATTTCATAATTTCTTCATATTCGCCTATACTATCTGATTCTAATCCAATTGAACCTTGTTTGCCGAATGTTTTATCTGGTTTATCATCAATGATAACCTTTGAATTCTGTATATTTATTGTTATATTTCTTTTTTCACCATTTGAATAAGGCATTTGAAATTTAGCACCTGTCCATTCTCCATTATTATGATTACCATAAGCTTGTTTCAAATATAATTTTTCAAGATTATATCCAATTTCCAACAACCGTGCAATATCTGATGATTTATCTTCATCTTTAGATATACCATTAAACAATCCTCCTAAAAATTCTTCATTAACATTTTTAATGACTTCTATTGGACTTCTATTATCCACTTTCATAAATTCTGTTTTATCTTTAAAAATTTTCACTTTAAGATAAACATTAAACATATCCATATCTTCACCAAAGTCCAATTCAATATCTTCTAATTTACCAACGATTCTATTACCACCAGATGTAAATTTTATCAATTTTCCTATAAGTGGATCCAATGCATCACTTACAGAATCTATGCCATTATTAATTGGATCTAAATCTTTAATGTATAATTTTTTACCTTCGTTAATAAATTCGTTATATTTTTTCATGTTTTTTAATTATTTTATATATTCTATATATTTATTTTAGAAATTCTTTTTTATCATAACTAACATAAAAATCATCATAATTAAAATATTTATCATATATTTCATAAACTTTTTCCAATGTAATTTCATGTAGAATAGGTTCAATTAACCATTCTTTTGGTGACATGAATTTATTAACATTACTATATCTATTAATTTCTGTCTTTTTATAATGAATTTCATATGATTTTTTCACTGTATCTAATCTTTCTTCCGTTAAATATTTTTCTTTATTTTCCATTATATTATAAATCGCATCATCTAATAATTCTATACTTTCATCATTAGTTTCAGTGGCAATTTTTATAATTGCAGTTGTATCTGTTAAATAATCTAAATAACAATTAATATAATAAACTAATCCATTTTTTTCTCTTGTTTCTTGATACAGTGGAGATTTTAAACCACTACCTAACATAGATGTTACAAAATTTACATATGGAAAATCTTGTTTAATTATTTTACTTAAATAAATAATAGATGTTTTTGATTTAAAAATATTAGATGTCTGAAAATCAAACTTATTATTAATAATATAATCTATATCATACTTATTATCAAAATTATTAAATTTCATATCTATATCAAATGGGTTATATTTTGATACATTAATTATATTAGTTGGTATGTTATAAAATTCATTTCTATAATCCACACAATCTTTTAATGTAATATTTGTTATATCATTAAAATCTCCAATGGGATTATAATTATCAAATAGTTTTCTATAAAGGTTAAGAAAATGGGAACTACTTTGTTTATTAAACATATCAGAATATTCTTGTAAGATTATTTTTCTTTCGATTTCTAAATCTGATTCAGTTATATTAAATTCCATTAATCTATCAAGAAATTGTTGTTTATAATTTTTAACATATTCATCTAACCCTGTTAAATAATAAACTACTCTTGTGTCAGATGTATAAGCATTCCAACTTATTCCATATTTTTCAAAATCATCTAGGATATCTTCGAACCCTTTACACATTAAATGTTCAATAAAATGTGATATTCCTCGTGTTCCTTTTTTTTCGTTTCGTATTGTGCCGTTGTATATTACATAAAATCCAGATAAATCTGTAACACTTTCTATATTTATCAATTAAGTTAATTTCTTTTTGTGAATTTATATATAAAATACCTACTCTGGAAAAATTAACAATTAAAAGATTTCAAATGAACTAATACCTTCTTTATCCTTTTCTACATTAATAAGATAATCATATTTCATCTGGTGAATGTGTTCGATAATTATGATTTTATCTAAATGATTTTTAAGTTCATAAAGCAAACTTACAAATTCATCAACTGACTTATCTACAAGCTTATTCATGATTTCATCAAACAAAATAATATTTGGTTTAGATGTATTATTTATCTTTCTTAAAGACATTTTTAAAGCACAAGCATTAAATGTTCTCTCCATACCTGAACCCTCTACAGCATTATAAGATTTTTGACTTACTTTAGATTTCATTTTCAAATTTAAATCTTCATCAAATAATAAATTAAAATCCAAATTTGAAAGTAATATACCTAATTCATTATTGATTATATGTATAGATTTTTTCAATAGATATGTTGGTAATCCATCTCTATGCATTGATTTAGTATATGTAGTGTGAATAAATTCTAATTCTTCTTGAACTTTATATTTCTTCAAACTTTTATTCAAATCATCAATTGTTTTTTCATTTAAAGAAATATTTTGTTTTAATTCAAATAATTTATTATTTGTAATTTTAATATCATTACTTAATTCATCAACATAAATATTCGTATCATCAATAATTCCATTTATTTCCACATTTTCTTCTATAGATTTTCTGTTATTAAGATATTTATTAGCTTCATCCTTTCTTTTATTATTCTTTTCAATAATACCACTAATCCTTATCTTGATATCTTTAACATCAGATTCAAGAATCAATTTTTTATTATAATCTTCTTTATCCTTTTCTAATTTGTAAATTTTTTCCTTTACTTCTTCTACTTTAGATTCAGCACCTTTAATCTTATCCTGTCTAACTTGAATTTTATTCTTTAAATCTTCAATATCGGTTTTAATCTTATCTTCGTCTTCTTTCAAATTATTAACATGATTTAGGTATTCTTCTGATTCTTCAATATTTACACTTTCTAAATCTGTAACCTTTTTCTTTAATTCATTAATAGTCTGCACTTTAGATTTACCAACGAAAGACAAATCTTTCAATTCATTCTTCTTTTTAGAAATTTCTTCCTTAAAATGTTCAATATCATTATCATCAAGTGGTTTCAAACAGGTTGGACAAATTTTTGTTTCTGTATCAGAACCATCTAAATCTTCAATTTGTTTTTTTATTTTCTTACCATCCTTTTTAATATTAGATATATCATTTTCTAATATTTTTATTTCAGTTTCCAATGGTCTTGTTTTATTCTTGATTTCTAATTTCATATCATCCAAATATGATGATATTTCATTTTCTACATTAATTAACTCATATTCTTTAGTTAAAATATCATTTTCTACACCCTTAATATAAGATTTTACCTCTGATATTGCTGTTTTATACTTATCATACCACTCCTTTTTCTTCGATAATTCATTAAAATCAGTCAATTCTGACGTTAAATCACCGATTTCACTATCTATTCTAACAATATCCTGATTTAAATAACTAACACTATTACTATAAGTATCAATATCCTTACTTAAATCTTCAAAATTAATTTTCATTATATCTTCATCAACTTTATTTAATTTACCAATTAATCCTTCTTTGTCCTTTTGAGATTTCTTTAAAAATTTTTCCTTTTCTATTACATCTTTAGACATATCCTTAACAAAACCTTTATTTGATTTTATTTCATCAGATAATTCTTTAATATCATCTTCAATTTTACCAACATTCAAATTAATTTTTTCTAATTTTAATGTTTTCTTATATTCCTTAAATTCAGTTAGTTTCTTATCAAAAATATCATAACCAGCATCTTTAATAATGTTATCTATAAATACACTTCTATCCATTGATAATAAGTCATTTATATTATCAGCATTTGTTAAAGTTAATCTAATAAAGTCATTAAAGTCACCCAAGATAGAATCTAATTGTCTTTGTGTATCAGTTCTTCTTTCACCAACCAATTTATTTTCTTCTTTCATCTCTGTTCCTTTATAGTATTCTAACTTTGTAGAACAAGAAGAAATTTCACCAGTTCTCTTTTTCTTTCTAATAGTTTTTCTATAAATGAGATATTTTTCACCATCTACTTCAATAATAGCACCACCATCACAAGTATCTTTTTTCCTATTTATATTGATATATCTATTATCTCCATTCTTTTCTCTCTTTGAAGTTGATAAAGTAGTCCCATATAAGATATAACAAATTGCATCTAAAATTGTAGATTTACCTTGTTGATTAACACCCTTTACTTGTATTATACCATTCTTATCTTTCCAATTTATAATATTCTTATCTCCATATGATTTAAAGTTATTAAACCAGAATTTTTCAATATTCCATTTAACATTATTTGTCTTATTAAAATCCAATCTATCATTAACTATATTATCGACATCAATAATCTTTTCTATGGTATCATCATTGATATCATTACTACCCAGGAACTCCCTGAGTATGTTCTGTTGGACTATCGTATCATTTATGTCTATTGTATCAGATAATAACTTACTATCACTTATATCGGTGTATAATGGACGACTTTCAATGTTAATTAAATCACTACCAACACTTTCTTTAATTAAATTTCTAAGTTTTCTTTCATTATCAATATTCATATTAACACTAAAATCTTGCCACTTAATTTTAACTTTGGTTTTCTCATTCTTTTCTAATTCAGTAGGTAATTTTAAATTATCATAATCGGTATCTTTATCAATCACAACATTTACAAACTTATAATCATTGTGAATATTTTTTTCTTTAACTATTCCTTTTTCTATATCCCAAAGTAGATATCCGTGATTTTCTATTGATTCCCCAAAATCCTGTTGCAACAAACTACCACAAAAAGCCTTTGTTCTATTTTTAAAAAACTGGCGAAGATGTATATCTGCAAACATACTTATATCTGCCTTAAAATCAGATATTTTTGGATATTTTCCTTCCATTTTCATACCATTATAAAGAGAACACCCATTTACTGGATTATGATATAAATCAATATAAAATTTATCTTTAGTATTTCTTTTTTTATAGTGTTTCCAGGGATTTATTCCATCCACATAATCCCACACCACCCAAGTTACATTCTCATCAACATAAAAACCACTCTGATTATAATATGTTACTCCTGTATTATTTAATAATGTAGTAACCGTTTCTATTGTATCAACCCTCGTTTTATTCTTTTTCATTATATCGTGATTTCCACGAATTAAAACTAAATCAGCAATATTAGATAAATTTGTAATAAATTCACCTACCAATATAAGTGCTTCTCCTTCTAAATCTATAAAATTATCATAAATATCACCAGCAACCACTATTCTATCTGGTTTCTCTTCCTTTAAATCATCATAAAGACGACTAAAAACTTCTCTATATTCTTGATGTCTATCCAACAATTTTCTAATATGAATATCTCCCAAGTGTGCAATCTTATTTATCATTTGTTATTATTTTTTTCAAAATGTTCTTTCAAAATTCTTTCTATTAATTGAGAACGTTTTATTCCTTCTTTTTCTATCTGATTATCAACTAACTCTTTTAATTTTTCATTGATAGAAAAGGTTATTTTTTGTTTTTTTTCTTCTTCTAACATTTTCTTTCTCATACCAAAAATTCTTTTTTTATTATATACTAAACCAATCAATATGTTTATTTTAACCTTATTTATATTCATTACAAATTACAAAAAGTATCCCATTTTCCTACCTTTTGACCTACCATTTTTTATATATAAAAGAAAGACAATTAATTATGGAAAGACAGAAAAAAATTAAAATATCTATATCATTAAATAAAGATTTAGTTGATATGTTAAATGATAAAACGTCCAATAGGTCTAATTATTTAGATTGGGTGTTATTGGAATATTTTAACAAATCAGGAGAAGACATATCAAAAATAAAATTATAACCTATGAAATTACCTGATAACTATTGGACAAAGGAAAAATGTAAAGAAATGGCATTGAAATGTAACACCAGAATTGAATTTAAAAAAACATATCAAAGTGCATATACGATATCGGTTAAAAATAAATGGTTAAATGATGTTTGTGCCCATCTTAAATATATGAATAAATATTGGAATTATGATGATTGTAAAAACGAATCATTAAAATATGAAAATAGAACAGATTTTCAAAGGAAATCACATGGTGCATATGAATTTTCGAAAAAACACAATTTTTTGGATGAAATATGCCAACATATGGATAAACAAGGAGACCGTTACCATAGATGTATATATGTTTTTGAATTTGACGACAATTCTGCATATATAGGATTAACATATAATATTAAAATTAGACACAATGAACACAAAATTAGAGGACCAGTTTATGAACACATATTAAAAACTGGAAGTAATTACAAACTAATTAAATTAACCGAATATATCCTACCAAAAGATGCAAGACATGTAGAAGAATCTACTATAAAGAAATATGAAATCAGTGGTTGGAATTTATTAAATACCAAATCCAAAAGTTCTTTGGGTGGAAATACAATAATTTGGAATTATGAAAAATGTAAAGACGAAGCATTAAAATATAACCATAGAACCGAATTTAATACCATAAGTAGAGGAGCATCTAATTCCGCCAGAAAAAATGGATGGTATGATGAAATATGTTATCATATGACTTATAACAAACCAGATAACCACTGGTCATCAAATGAAATAGATTTTTTAATTCACAACTATAACAAAGGTATTAAATATTGTGCAAAATATTTAAACAAAAGTTATTATTCTGTAAAATCCCAATATCAAAAAAAGAAATCCAATAAATAACCAACTTACACATTTTCAATCAATCATAAAAAAGGATATTTAATACTTAATATATAAATAAAAAAAGAATATAAAACTTGAAAGCAAAAAATTGAAAAAATAAATTATGAAAAAATTTAAAGATTATATAAACGAGAGTAAAAAAGAAAAAATCAAATTGAATAAAAAATATCAAC
>Ga0222658_1000879_pt1 | contig 14527 bp, 18 predicted proteins | sample AntAcemetagen476_FD_179830 | JGI IMG/M metagenome (GOLD analysis project Ga0222658, IMG submission 179830) | Saline water microbial communities from Ace Lake, Antarctica - #476 | ecosystem: Environmental > Aquatic > Non-marine Saline and Alkaline > Saline | place: Antarctica: Ace Lake... | reverse complement strand
ATGTTCTTTTATTTTTTCTAATGATTCTTTTTGTGTATATCCTTTTTTTAACCAATAATTTTTTTGATAAGGATTTAACATTGTAGAATATGATTTCTTGGTTCGTTTTTGCTGATTTTGAAGTTGTTTTTCTTTAACCATTTTAATAGATTCATCTTCATTAAATCCCTTCTTAATCCAGAATTCTTTATTCCAACATGATGTTTCTTTTTTACATTGTTCTACTTTTTTTATTGATTCTTCTTGCGTATATCCTTTTTTAATCCAGTAATCTTCATGATATATTGTTATTCTTTTTTCTTCATTTTAAGTTTTTATATTTATATATAAAAACCTGGTAATGGAAAAACTACATTAAATCAGATATATTAACATTTTCTACTTCACCAGTAATTTTATTCCTAATTGTAATTTTTGTATTTTTTCTTACACATTTACCCGTTCCAGGCTTCCCATGAAATAACACTAATCCTTTTTTATCTTTTTTTAATTTTTTTAATAATTGTTTATTAAAATCTACAAATCCATCACCATAATGTAAATCCATATTTTTAACAGTGAAGTTTTTACCTAAACTAAAATCTTTAACATATAATTCTCCATTATCTATAGCAGCCATACCAATAGTAATTCTTTTCTTTTCTATCATAACAGATTTTTCAAAAATATCAACTATTTTTTTAAATGTCATTTCATTATGAAGTTTTGATTTCATATTAGGAACTACAAGACTATTATAATCACTAATTTCAAAATTATTATCTACACCCATATCAATTTTAGGATCATTAAAATAAGAATCAGCACCATCTATACTTAAAGCAAGTACATACCCATCATCAATTAACCATATTTCTCTTTTAGAGATATATTTTTTATCTTTCATTGAATAATACACATCCTTAAATAAAAGTTCTAATTTTGGAAATTCTTTAGTTAATCCATCTCTTATCTTATTAACATTAAAAAAATCTATATCATCATTAATAATTTTTAATGAAGATGGTTTTTCATTAAATCTTTCAAGATATTCCTGATACACATTAAAATCTTCAATATTCTTACTCTTTCCATTAGTCATTAATGTACTTAAAAGTGGAGATTTGTCACCATCAGATGTTATAAATTTAGGTATCATATATTAAATATTTTTATTCTTTATATACTACCAAAATTCTATTGTTTATTTTAAATAAAAAAATCTATCAAATTTGATAGATTTTTATAACTTCTTTTCATTTTCAATAATTTAAAAATGTCATCCACTGTCCTTCTAAATCTTCCCAAAAATCATAATCCCCAGATTTCTCCCAATCAAATGCATTTTGAATATATTCTTCTTTATTATCATTATCAATATAATGTTGAATATAATCATATAAATTATCATATTTGTGAAATTTGAATCTATCACTGGTATTAATATGACCATTAAAATTTTCTATAAATTCGTTATAACAATTATGATCATTTAAAAATTTCACAAAATCTTTATCAGGTATAAGAACATCAGATTTATTAGGATTTTCTTCTTCAAAATCAAAATCTTCATCATTAAATTCAAAATTTTCATATAGTTTTAAGTGTTTCATTACTTTATCCTTTTTTTATAATGGAAATTGTTCTTTATCACCACCAATAGAATTTCTGAATTTTTTAAATTTTTTGAATCCTGCTTTTTTAATTATTCCTTGTGCAACTTTTCTATCTATTTTATGATCCTTTTTATCACCTAATTCAATATAACCATCTACACTTGATTCTCCTGATTCATCTGGTGGTGTATATTTTAAAATCGGTGATAATATATTTGATAACCACTTATATGATACATCTTTTAATTTTACTAAATTTGGATCTTCTTTTGTATCTTCTTCTTTATTTGAATCTTCTTTTGTATCTTCTTCTTTTTTATTTGGGTCTTCTTCTCCTTTATCTGTTTTATTTTTATCCCCTTGTTCTAATTGTTTTTTTTGTTGTTCTAATGTATTATCTAAGTCTTTATTATCATCTTCAAATAAAAAATCTTTAAACGAATAAAATGTTGATTCTCTAATTCCAGCCAATTTATATAAACCTCCTTTTGGACTTAATAATCCTTCTACATAACCCTTTATTTTCTTATCTGCAGTTTTAATATCTTTTTCGCTCATTATTTTAACTAAATTTTTATCAGCATTTTTAAAAATTTCTTCAAAATATGTATTACTTACTTTTTGAGTAGCTTGAACTCCTTTTAATGCAGAATACACACCATACAATTCATCACTAACTAATTCCTGTAAATTTTCAATACTTTTTGCACCCGTCATTTTATCTTTTAATGCTTTACCAGTATTTTGAATATAGGTTTTAAGACTCTTAATAATTTTTTTAGAGTCCCCACTTTTACTTATATCTTTCATCATATCAGTTAATGGCTCCATTGCCCAATCTTTTATACTTCTACCAGCCATACCTATAATATTTTTAAATAATCCTTCATTTACAAATTCATCAAACTTTAATTGTTCCATAATTCTTATATTTTTTTATTTCCATTTAACTTTTTTTTCTTTTAATTTATTATCTAAATAATTTACCATATAAATAAATCCATTTATTGGAAATTTTATATGTTTTTGAGTTTCTGGATTCTGTCGTCCTCTATAGAAATAATAAAATCTACTCATTAAATTACTTTGAATTACACATGTAGGTCCAGTCTTACATCTAATAATCATCTTATCTATTACAAATCCTTTATCATCTTTATAATAATCTAATATTTTTACAAATAATTTTCCTTCTTTTACCGTACCCACTCTACCATCATTAAGAATATTTATAATTGATTTTTCGTAAAATTCTCTAATATATGTTTTTAAAATTAAATAAACCTTAGAATTTTCTACTACTTTATATTTAATAAAATTGCCATTTATATTATGATAAAATTCATAATATTTATCATAAAATTTTAATAAAAAATTATCTGTTATTATAGTATAGTGATATTTTTCTTTCTTTGAACTTGACGAATTTTTACCACTAACATTAAATTCCCACAATTCATTAGATATTTTTTGTTTCCTAATTTTCTTTTCTTTTAGAATATTATCAAATGCTGAATCCACTTTAAGATCAGATTTCATCATACCAATTAAATTATCTATATAATCATCTTTTAAAATATATTCATATTTATCTTCAAATGTAAAACAATCATGATCAGGATTCCACTTTACAATTTTGTGAAAAACTAAATTTTTAGTCCTATCAGTCATTATAGCTTCACCTGTACTAATATTTACAACATATTCTATTGGTTTATCTTCCATTGATTTTAAAAGTTTTTCAAATATTTTTTATTCCAACTAGTTCTTATATCTGGAAACATTTCACGAATTTCATCTATTCTATCTTCTATTTCCCATATATCATCATTAGCACCACCATCCATTGATTGTAATATTAATCTATCATATTCTCTTTGAATTTTATCTGATATTCCTTTAAAGTCTTCATACAATTTTATACGTTTCATATAAATATATTATTTTTTATTCAAATAATTAAGAATTTCTGTTCTTATTTTTCCGATATTTTCTAATTTTATTTCCGTTGATCTATTTTGTATCTTTCTAAAAATTTTAGATTTTTTATAAAATACCACCCATGTATTTTTCTTCTTTTCGAAAATAATTTTAAGTAAAGCATCTTCTTTATTACCATCACCAATAGGACCAAATCCAAATATAGTCAATTCTATTTTGGTATTTTTATTTAAAAAATCCAAAATAAAATGTGTAATCCTATAATCAAATACATATTTCATTATAAATGGATTTATTATATCTTTTATTGATTTATTTATTTCTTTTTTAATATCCTTATCAGATTTATAAACACCAGTCCATGATTCATCAATAAATTCACTAATATCATCAATATTATCAATATTATCAATTTCATCATCATCAAAAATGTCTAACGCAAAATCCATATCTGAATCTTTTTTCTGTTTTACTTTTACTTTTTTTATCCCATTTTCAGATTTTCTCTTCTTTCTACATAAATTTTTAATAATTTTTACTATTTTATGAGAATAATAAGGAATATCAACTACAATTTCATCAATTTTATTATCATTACCCCATTCTTCATCTTCGTTGTCTTCGAATTTATTTACTCTTATTTTAATATCTTTAGTAATAGAATTATTATCAACACTTATCTTAATTCTTATTCCTTTCTTGTAATAAGTAATAGTTTGTTTCGTTGTAGTTTTAAACATTAATCCACCGTCATCTTCACTATTACAATTATAATCCACCACATTCCCAGATAATAATTCAACTAAATCATTATAAACTTTATCAACCATCCTTCTATCATCACCCTTTATGAAAGGGTTTTTATATTCATTTAATTCAAAATTTTCATATGTTTCAATCTTTTTCTCAAAAATTGGAAACTTATCTGGTTCTACTATTTCTATTTTATTCATTTCAAATCTATTAACATCATTATTGGTGATTAAGTAATTGATTAATTTTATGTTATTTGTATTAATTCTTTCAACTATAATACTTAATAAATCATCATCTGTATTTTTAACTAAATCATTTAATACCTTTTGAACATCATTAGCATATTCTATATTACCTTTTAAATCATCATAAAAATGAACTTCAGGATACCAATCTTGTCTTAATGATACAAACTTACTATCCTTGATTTTAAATCCAATTAGATGTTCTAATAAAATATGAACTTTTTTTAAACTAGAATCTTCATCATAATATACTTTAAACTTATCACCAACAAAATATATCTTATCAAGTGATATACCCATATCCTTTAATTTTAATCTTAAATCATTTATAACATCAGAATGAGTCACTTTATTTGATCTGGCTGTTAATAAACCTATTGCAACGTCTTTCTTGCCCCTTAGATGTTCTATATTATCTAACAAATAATCTACCTTAGACTTGTTTAAAATACTTTTATCATAGAAATTGTTAAATGAAATACCGAATCTATTTATATTTTGAGATTTTGTTTTCTTTTGTATCTTATTAAACAATTCCTTACTTATATAAAATTTCTGACCATTATAATCTAATGGTAATTCATCCCTTTGATACATACCATTTCTAATTAATGAAAAATCTAAACTTGGAATTTTCATTACAGGTTTATATGGTCTTTCCTTATCTATTATCCATATATCTGAATGAATATTCCAAAGAGTTCCATCCAAATCAAAAAATGCTATTTTTTTATTCATTTAATTTTCTTATTTTATTAAAAATTTTTAATCACTATAATCAAAATATTCCCAAGCATATATTTCAACCTTATTTTTTATACAATCCATAAGAAGATGTGACATTTCACCTTTAAATTCTTCTTCTGTTATTTCATTTGATTTGAAATTAGACATTGATTTTTCTATTTCAATATTTCTATCTTTTAAATAATTGAGTATGTAATCTGCAGATTTCATTATTCCATTATCTACATTTTCATTAAACCTTTTTAATTTCATATCATTTTTTTTATTTTATAAAAAATCTATATCTATTTTTCTATGATCACAAATTCGTGCAGTATCCATTGACACATGAATTCCACGTATAATAGCCGCCTTTGCATTTTCTAAAGTTTTACCTTTGAAATAATTTGGAAAACTTACTTCCAATTTAATAACTTCTTTATCTGTTTCTTCAAATTCTTCATCATCAAAATCAAAATTTTCAAATCTTTTCATAATTCATCTTTTTGTTTTTCTAAATATTGTTTTTCAACTATATCTTCTAACCATTTAAAATATTCACAATCAACACTTTTTATACAAACACTATTAAGGTAATGTTTATTATTTAGTAATTTACCAGTTTCTTTCGTGTATATTTTACTTGCTTTCATATTTATAGTTTTATTTTTTAAAGTCTATCTAAGGGTCGTACAACCATCAGATCTATATTAAAATCTACATTAGTTCTACCCCAATTTACATTTCCTTCCTCATATTCTTCATTTGCTAAATCCTGTGCTTCTTCTTCATTTTTAGCTTCTACTTCTACATTTCCATAATTAGTTTCATGTACATAAAACCTATATGTTTTAATATCGGTTTCTTCCTCATCCCAATTCTTTTCATCAAAGGGGTCTAACTTTTCAAATAATTTCAAATATTTCATATCTTTAGTATCTTTCTTCTATCCATTGTATTAATTCATTAACCAACTCTTGTTCACCATTCAAACGAAGAAATACAGTAATTTTACTAACACCATTAGTTTTGTTCATAACATATGTTACACCCATTTTATCAGCCTTTCTACTTAAATCGTTTTCAAAATCTTCAAAACTATTCTTATCAACATCATATTGATAATTTTTAGAAATACTTTCATTAAGAAAATCTTCATTCAAATAATCTTTAAATCTTTTCATAATTTATCTATTTTTTTATATATCCTATATATTAAAAAAAAATCCCCTGTTTTAAAAAACAGGGGATTTAAAATGATATATATTTTTATTAATTTACAATTTAGGCATATTAAAACTTGGCATTTTAAAATTACTAGCCATATTACTCATTTTACTATAATCTGGTGTTGATTGAGATTTTTCACCATCTTCTCTAGCTTTCTTTTCGTCTTCATTTCTGTCATTTAAAAGTCTAATATAATCTTCAAATTCATAATAAGGCCATGTATCAATAGTAGTAGTCTGTTGACTGCCTTGAATCATAAACTCAAGTTTATTTTTTCTTAACCCCTCCAAGTGGACTTGAAATAACGAAAATATTTGAGGCTCCACCGGGAAAGGACATATCACTGTGGACCTCCCCGCCACATATTGGACACTTGTCTTCCAACCCTGAAACACCAAATTTCATCTTATCGACTGCATAATTTAATGTCTGAAATGTTTCCATATCTAATTCCTTATAAGCTTTTTCCTTAGCTTTTATACCTTCTTCACTTATTTTATTTTTATCCCATAATGTAAATGGAATAATTTTTAAAAATGATACATTAGGAGTTATATTATTAATTTGTACCTTTGTCTTTAAATCACCAAAGAAAATCTCTTGTAACCCTATCGTTGGTGGTGCCAATTTCCATAATTCACCATTAATATCTAAATCAATAGTCTTAGTTTGTGGATTAAAAAATTCCTCTATTTCTTTATCCATATCAAAATGTCTAAATGTTCTTTTTTGATATTCACTATTTGTTGCCCTAAATTCAATTTTAAATTCATGACTACAATATTCACAAGACATTTCTTTTGCTAAATTATTACCTTTTTGAAATGTTAATTCACGAATCATAAATATAAGTGATAACCTATCATTATCTTTTATCTCTTTATATGTTCCTTGCATACCATTGGGGTGTGTAAATCTCACACACCTTGATAATATTAAATTCATTTTTTCTGTAACATCTACGATATTAGCATTATCCACTACAGAATATTCCTGAACATCAGCAACTGACGCTGCTTTAATACTTATTTTTGATCCAGGTTTGTAAAACATTCCAGCTGGAAGCGAATTAGGATCAATAGCAAAAAATTCTCTACCATATACCATATTTTCTTTCTGTGTTTCCATATTAACAGATTCTCTATCAATATCTGATCTACCCATACCTTTTGTTTCATCTTGTATAAACTGATTTAAAACATCATCAGTTTTTTTACCTTCTTCGTTTGGCATAATATATTTCTTTTTTCTTTTATATATTCATTACAATAGGGCCAAAACCAAATATTGAATTTAATATATAGCAGATATGGAATATTTGAAATTTTTTGAAGATTTTAATAACGGTATAGAAATCATTGTTCTTAAAGATAATGATAAATTATTATTAGAAGGTAAATATTTTCAGTATAAAAAAGATGATAAAATATTTTTACCTATATCACAAGAATATAGAAACAAATTTATTATATTAGAAAATAAATTAAATTTCTATTTAGATAATACAATAAATCCATTTGTTGGTGTAAATAAATTTCAAAATCAAATGCGAAAAATGGCATTTAGTATTAACCTAACTGAACATTATGTTGAAAAATTTGAAAGAATATATTTTGAAGATCCACAAGGTAGTAGAGGTTTTGTTATACCAGAATTATATGAAGGTATAGATTTCATATACAATAATATAGATATAATAACAAAGAATATAGCATCTGGTGTTATTCATAATTTTAATTATAAACAGAATGAAATACTAATAAAAACTAAAGATAATTCTAAATTTTTTGTAGTAATGGCTATTGAAATGAGAAGAAAAAACATATTTGATATCTATCTTATAACACAAGGAAAAGGAAATATAAAAATGAATAAAAAGGAAGATCAAAATCTAATGTTTTTACATCCTAATACTAAAAGTATACACCCACCTTTAAAAATAAAAAAATAACTAATCCCCTTAAAATTCAAAACCCCCCATATAAATGAATATATGAGGAGCTTTAGTCCAATATCTAACGTTCCTTGGTCACGTAGGGAGAAGGTTTGTCCCAAATTAACCTACCGATTACCATTCCTGTATTCCACTAAGTGATCATATAGTCACCAAATTTCTTTTTCAATCGGATTTTCAAGAATATATATTAAATCTACTATATCCCTTTTGTTTTACAAATATACGGCGATTTTTAATACACCCGACATAATTTGTGTTTTATTTTCAATTTTACTTTTCTCTATATTGTAGAAAAATTATTCTCGTATAACTCACTGACGCTATGTAGAAGCAATCATAGATTCCTACCTGATTACCATTTTTGTATTCCGCTAAATGTAAGACTTATAGTATTACACCCCACTTCTTCTTCTATCAGGGTTAAAGGTATATATTAAATTTAATATCCCCCTTTTGTTCCACAAAGATACGGCGATTTTTCCAATCCACCAAACCTTTTTTACTTTTTTTTATTTATTTTTAAGAACGTTTTTCCTTATTTTGTTATACAAATATACGGCGATTTTTAATACACCCGACATAATTAATAAATTTTTTCATCCCAATCTATATCCTTACTTTCATTAATATATTCTTCTGGATTTAAATCAAAACTTTCAACATCATCACCAACAACTATAACATTATACTTGTCCTTTAACTCACTAAACTTATATTTTTTTATATTCACTCTCTGCGGTATGCCATAAAAATTATCAGCAATAATAACTTTTTTATCTCCCCTTATTTCCGTTAAATCATTATGATTAATATTACTAATGAAAAATATTGGTATATTTATAGTATCATTCAATAATCTAAAACTTTTCTTATTTATAATATAACCAACATATAAATTATCACTGTTATTAAAAACTAATACAGTAAAATTTTTGTAGATATTAATTCAACACTATCTCCAAATTTAATTTTTTTTCCATCTGATTTTTTATCTTCATCAAATTCTTCAAAATCAAAATCTTCTTCGTCAAAATCAAAATCTTCATATATCCTTAAAAATTTCATATCACTATATATAAAATTTTCATATTTGAAAAATAATTACATTCGATAAAACATAGCATAACAAAGGGTTTTTTATAAATATATAAAAAACCCTGATTTCCTTTCGGTAATCTTATTTTATTGTTAATCTATTGATTATTAATCAATTTTAATAATAAAAATCTTCCCAGTAATCTGCAATAAATTTTACAGTTAGAGGATTCATCAATTCACCAACGGATGACCAATCAAGAGATTCAAATCCAGTAAATCCTATACATACTGCGTTATGATATATAACTCTTCTGATAATAATACCATCTTTATCATGTACATTAACAGTAATTTTACCTATTGTTGCTTTTTTATAGTTTAATTCACCTGTTTCATTATTCCATGATAGATCGTACCAATCTTTAAGTTTTCTAAAAACAAAAATTTGATGTTGTTCATCTTTAAGTAAATTAAATGTGATTGATATATCCTTTTTAGATGTTGTATCTGGCATCATAGCATACAATCTTGTTGAATACTTGAATCTTTGTTCAGCTACTCCTAGTTCTGGATAAGTTGGTAAATCAACTGTTAAAGCATTTTCCATTAACAGTCCATCGATGCCAGGTGTCATAATTGATATTGGCAGTTCAAAATTTATCTCAAATAAATTCTTGTGAACTGGTTCCCAGTTTTTATTACTGGAATCTATGTTATTAAAGTGTGCTAGTGGCATATCTTATTATATTTTTTTTTGTTCTATAATTATATAGTAATATTATTAAGTTTCATTTTTAAAAGAATAGAGGTTTTACCCTCTATTCTTTGGTATTCTTATTGTGCTGCAAATCCTGATGATTCAAGAGCACCTTTATTAAGTATAGTAATTTGATTAATGATAATACCCATACCTTTAATAATTTCTACATAAGTATCAAGGACACCCATTTGTAAGTTAATTATATAATCAGTATTATTTGTTTTATCACAAACATTTCTATAGTTGTATAATCCATCTGCTTCTTTAAATTCTTTACAGATTTGGTCTGCTCTAAATTTAATTTCTGCTCTTATCTCTGGTGTATTAAATCTCCAGTGATAATTAAGTAACATATCATATAATCTATTTTCAAGTTCAATTAGAACTTCTCTTGAGTGTATTAAACTTAGAGATGAGTATGGATATGATTGAGCTGTATTATCACTATTCAATATATAACCATAATTTTGAATATAATCAATTGGATTAGAACCCATTTCATGAAGTGGTTTAAGATCATCATTAGTAAATCTAATTTCTGTTTCTTTAACATTAGACAATCTACCTTTAACTACACCACCAAGAATGGTCCAAGGTCTTAAACTTGCATTAATTGTAGTAAATTTACCCATATAAGTTTTTGCCATTTCAGCAGCTGGTGGTATAAATTTTTGTCCTTCTTCATCTGTTTTGATGTATGGGAACCAGTATGATACACATGATTGACCAACACCTTCACCGAATGAATAGTAGAAATCTGGATTTTTACTTGAATCAGCTCCTTCTTTAACAAATTCCATATTAACTGAATAATCTGAATTTATAAAACTTGGATTAGATGATTTTTTGAATTCCCTTGCACTTGGCATACTAATAAAACCTAGTGAATTTAGTTTAGTTCCGCAAAGGTCAACAAATTGTTGTTTTGAATTTGCAATTAAACCTAGACCGAATGGATCTACTAAGTATCTCCATGTAATTCTATTTTTATTTGACAATCCTTTAAACAATCTTGTTCCATCTTCAATAACATCTAGAATACTTGATTGTCTTGCTTCTGTTCCATTAGGAATAGAGTCTGCATGAACTATAAATGGATCGATTGATACACCTCTATATTCAGTAACATAAGTATCTATTGTACTATAAGATGTTGTAAAATATTCTGTTGATGTTGTTCCAGTTATTTGATCTGATACTTTAATAGGTCCGTCAGTTGTTAAAATTTTCAACGTTGTATCTACTGTATCATTTGTTACACCTACAACTCTTACAAATTTCTTAGGAATTGCACCTGCTATATAACCTGCACCTGGTGTATCATAATAAGATGTATCATAATAAGCTTCAAGAAATGAACCTTTAGTTATTTCTGAATATCTTGTTTTATTCACATACACTTCAGTTGTATTAGTTAAATCTGTTCCACTAATTGCATCAATTTCAACAGTTTGTTTCCAATTTGCTTTATCTGAATAAATTATAAATTGACTATTATAACTTGTATCAAAACCAGTAAATTCTTTATAAGCTGTTCCAGCTGGCATTTCAAAACTAAATATCATATTATCACTTCCATCAAGATACATTTTCAACCATATTTCCTGTGTTGAACCACTATCATTATTTGTCCATATATAATCTCCATTATTTATATTACCATTTAGATAAGATAGATATAATGATGAATATTTAGCAACAACACCTTCAGTTGTCAATGGTGCGTTTGTAGTTATTATTGATGTTACATTACCATCAGCAACTACAAATTCATCATCTATATAATAGAATAAAAATTTATAACCATCCTCAACATAATTATAAGGATCTTCTGTATCATCAAAATATACACGTATATATGCATCTGATGAACGAGTTGCATCATTGGTTTCAATCACATCAGTAGCAAATTTATATCCATCAGTTTGTTTTATTATAACACCTTTACCTAATGATAAATTAGTTGATAATTCACTATAAATTTTCAAACTTCTTAATTTGGTATAATTTGTCCAATCACTACTTGAACCATTTGTACCGTCAAATGTTATATCAAGATAAGATATACCAGCGTCTGTTCCACCACTTGTAGATATATATGTAGAATTTAAAGGCATATATCCATTACTATCAACGGTTACACCTGAATAACTTTGAGTCCAAACACCATTTGTATATTTTGTATATGTCCAACCAAGTGTTAATGTACTTTCATTATTTAAAATATAATTTGGTAATGTTGGACTTGTTCCAATTGATTGTGTTCCTGTAACTGTGTTTATTACTGTGGTATCACTTGTTAAATAAAGAACATCATATCTACTATAAGTTGATGCACTATTATTAATAGTAAATGGATTTAAGTAAGATGTAAGAGTTGTGCCTGTTACATCATATCTATAACCACCTAAATTATAATAAGCACTTGGCGTAACGAAATCATAAGCTATTTTATAAACTGCAATATCTGTTGTTGTTCCAGAAACAATATTAGTAACAGATGCACCACCAACTGTTGTTGATATTGTTATATCAGTTGAACCATCATTACTTTTAATATAATAAGCTGTTGTTTTATCAACTATACTAAAGTTTTTATTAAAATAAATCACATCATCAACTGATAAATCAGTTGAATCTGATAATGTAATATAAGTACCATCAGATGATGTAACACTTTGATAAGTACTAGCACTACTACTATAATTAATTCCATTAGTATACCAATTAGTATAATCAGCATTTCTAGTTGTAACCCAATCGGTAGTCATACCAGTTCCATAATTACCAAAAACATTACCTACAGAATTTAATTCCTTTGCATCGAATGTTACTGTTTCATTTATTGTTGTATTATAAGATAAAAAGTCAATTGTAGTTTTTACTGGAGCTAATCCAACTAAAGTTTGTCCCAATAGATCAATTTTACCTTTATAATAATCTGAACTTAGTAATTCGCTTTCATTATATGTACAGAATAAACCTGTTTTATCTGTATCATTATTAACTATATTTTTGATGTACATATCTCTACCATCAAAATCTTTAAAGTTAGGAATTAACGATGCATCATAAAATGCTAAAGTAGTTACTAATCTATTATTAGCAAATTCTTCAAGTTTTCCTTTAAGTAATCCGCTTGTATTAAAGAATGAACCCCATGTTGCATCTGCACTTAGGTCATCATAATTTGTCCAGTCACCATTAATTACTAATACACTTACCATATAATCAGAAATCCAATCTTTTGAATTCATAAACATTGGTACTTTATCTCTTCCACCATACCAACTTTCAGCAGTAACGTCAAATCCAGTAGCACTTGATTTTAACATAAATACTGTAATTGTTTTATCAGACATATTAGTTATGTGGAATAATCTATCATCATCTTCTGCCCCACTATCTTTATCAAGATAAGTACTTTCTACAACGATATCATTAAATGATTCGTCATCTCTTTCCCAGAAATCTTGTCTGTTAAAGAATCTTTCATATGGAGATGAAATTAAAGGACCATTATCATATTGTGAAGCAACTGATATTGATTTCCATTTTAATTTATCCCTTGTTGGACTTGTACTTAACAAGTTAAGTGCCCAAACTGGTCCCTGAGATAACATTGTTTCAACTGTTCTATGAAAATAAGAACCCTTATTTTCAAGATACTTATCTACAGTACCAAAAATTCCCTCAAATTCTTGAGAGTTATTAACTAGTATTGGTTTATTGAAAGGTCCTTTCTTTGAAAAACCAGGTACTAAGTTAATCAAAACTTCCTGAATTGGTAATTGTATGATTGAATCATTAACCTCTACAATTTTAATCCCAGGAACTTTGTATTTTCCTAAATTTCTATCACTTATTGGCATATCATTTATTATTTTTTTTCAATTTAATGATTGATAAAGTTATATATTAAAATTTTTATCTTATTTTTTTCTAAAAACTCACTGATAAATTAGTAAAAATCCAATTTTTCAGTTTTTATATATAGGATCACCATGAAATGCCCTTTTTGTAAAAAGAAAATAGATAGATATGATGGACATCATATATATAGGTGTAATAAAAACGATTTAAATGATAAGCATGAAACCAAGTTTAAGTACATATCATATAATTTCAAAATAATTAGTAATAAGAACACCTTATATAATGATTATGTTATTAACCATAAAAGTCTCCCTGATTTAAGGGATGAGTATAATATAAGTTATAGGAATATAATATTTTTATTAGACTATTATAAGATAATAAAAAGAACAAAGAAAAGTAG
>Ga0222658_1000878_pt1 | contig 14533 bp, 37 predicted proteins | sample AntAcemetagen476_FD_179830 | JGI IMG/M metagenome (GOLD analysis project Ga0222658, IMG submission 179830) | Saline water microbial communities from Ace Lake, Antarctica - #476 | ecosystem: Environmental > Aquatic > Non-marine Saline and Alkaline > Saline | place: Antarctica: Ace Lake... | reverse complement strand
CATGACACTCTCCAATTCATTTTGTTTCATTTATACCATCCTTACCCTACCCCTTAATAACAGCTAAAGGTTTTAATTTAACTAAAACTTTAATCAAATCTAATTGTTGAGAAATAACATCTTCAATATCCTTGTATGCGCCATCAGCCTCTGAAAGATGTTTTTCTGTTCGAATTGTATGAATAATTCCTTGATCTTCCAACTTCTTAACTTCTGCTTCGTAGTTAAGTGTATTCCTTGCTGCTGTACAACTCATAGCACGCCCTGCACCATGTGAGCAGGACATAAAAGATTCAGGATTTCCAAGTCCTTCAACAATATAAGAAGAACTTCCTTGTGAGCCTGGGATTATACCAATGGTTCCTTTTCGAGCTAAAGTTGCACCTTTTCGATGAACTATTACATTCTGGCCATAGTGATTTTCCTTAGCAGCATAATTATGATGGATATTTATCATTTCATCAAATTTAGTATCTGGCAAAACCTCCAAAATACATTCTTTTGTGCGATTCATCATTAACTTACGATTAGCATATGCAAAATCAACACAATAATTCATTTCAGCAAAATAACATTGGCCTTCACCTGAATCTAATGGTAAAAATGCAAGCTGCCATTTTTTAGGGACTTTAGTGTGCCACCTTTCATTTAACTTAATAGCAAGTTTATTATAATAATCAGCAACTCTATACCCTAAATTACGACTACCAGAATGAATCATAACCCAAATATGCCCATCATCGCCTTTTTGCATCTCCCAAAAATGATTATTTGACCCGAGAGTGCCTATTTGTTTTAAGGCGCTTCTATATTCTTCCATGCAAACAAGTAAATCAGATTTACCGTATACTCCAACTTCTGAATCAAGCCCTATTCCTTCTGGCATCAAACTTTCATCCTGCCTTTTTAAATGATGTTTGAACCCAATAGGAATTTTTGCTCTTACCCCACCTTTAAACTCTTTTGGTCCGCCCATAATTCTTTTTATTGTTTGTTGATCAATTTCAGTTAAAGATGTCTTTACTGCAGCCATTCCACAACCAATATCGTAACCCACGGCATAAGGGATAATAACACCTTTTGTTGCTATAACTCCACCAATCGGAAAACCAAAACCCTGATGACAATCACTCATCAAAGCAACATGCCTAAATAGGAAGGGTAAATGTGCTAAATTCAATGCTTGTTGCCATGCACCTTCTTCGATATCAGGACACCATGATTTAATTACATGGGGTAATTTAACCTGACACCCATATTCTATATCATTATCTTGATCAAATACTTCCATTATCCCTCCTTTCTATTCTTCTACTACAAATTCTTGATACTCAAATAGATAATAATAATTCCCTTGATGCCTGCCATCTTTATTGTCTTCATAATTACACCTATTGCCAGCGCCTTCCTCTGTTTTGTGTGCTGATACAACTTTTTCGTATAGAGGATCATATACTACCCAAACAGTTTTCATCTTTTACCTTTCTATTTTGGAAGCCGGAGGAAGATTCAAACTTCCATAAACAGGTTCAAAGCCTGTTGCCCTAATCAATTGAGCGATCCGGCTATTAAAATGGTATCTTCCTACCAGCAATCCATCCTTGCTTTGCCCAATCCTTTAATTCAAATCTTGGTATTTTCTTATTTTCTCTTAAATCTAAATTATATATCCAACATGTACCATATTGACTATTGCCTTTACCCTTTTGGTGTATAGCATTTGCAACACCTATTTTATCCTTTGTTTCTTGTCTATGCTTTCTGCCATACCACCAACTATCCTTCCCTGGTTTACTACCATTATTTTGTCTTCCTTTCATAACCATATCTCTCATATTATCTTGTTGTGTGCCCAAAAACAAATGTTCCGGATTTACACACTTCGAATTATCACAATGATGGCATACAAACAATCCTTTTGGAATAGGGCCGACAAATACTACATAAGAAAGTCGATGTGCTACCCTTCCAGGTTCTATCTTATTTCTAAATACGATACCATAACCATTCCCAGAACATCCCTTATCCCACTCCCAGCAACCTATTTCCTCATTCACTATTGAGTTCTTGACTAGATAATCTTGGTACTCTTTTTTTGTCATAATTCGATACCTCCTAAGTATTAGTTACCTCTTATATTAGCAGGTATCGAACATCATGTCAAGTAAAAAATGAGCTAAACACAAAAAATAATTTTTTATGGGCTGGTGAGAGGAATTGAACCTCCGACCCACTGATTACAAATCAGTTGCTCTGCCATCTGAGCTACACCAGCTTATTTGGGGGGGGTCGGAGGGGCTTCGATCCCCTGATATTCGGGCCACAACCGAATGCGTTAACCAACTTCGCCACCGATCCCACATTCACTTTGTTATTAAATGCCAAACAAACAAAATACAACCAATTAACACAACAGCAATTCCAAAACTAAATGCAAGCTGTGCAATATTTGCACCGTTACAACCAGCAGCAATAAGCCCACAAACAACAACAATCCAGAATAATAGTCTGATGATTATCATTACATCATTCTCTCAACTTGTGAAACGACAAATCTCACAAACAATTCAGGGTGTCTATCAAACCCTCTAGTTTTATCAATGTACTTTTCATGGATCTTTTGAACTACATTATTTTTCAACTTATTTCTCTCTGTTTGGTACATATTAGCATAAGGAGTAGCCATCAATACTTCCTTTTTTAGAGCAGTAAGAATGTGTTTTTTAAACTGGGAACTATTCCACAACTCTTCGATCTTTTGAGAGGAAAGCCCTGAATTATACGAATTATGCTTATCCCAATTTGATGAATTTTTAAGCCAATCCATAAACTGTTCCATTTTGAATCTGACTTGAGCATCTACTTCTTTTTGTTGGTCATCTGTTAGCATAATTTATCCTCCAAAAATTTATCTTTAGGAAAAAGTGATTTAAACCTACCCATATGCAAAGGCGGAAAATTAGAATCCTCTTTTGCGTCTCTTTCAAATTCTTTTTGCATGCTGTTGTAATGTTCTTTTTGAAGACAGCCACATGATTTTGTAGATCCAAAACAGCTAGTCTTTACCAATGTATTATTTCCACAGTCACAATTACAGAACCAATATATTCCTCCACGTCTTTTTACTGGGCAAAGAGCCACTAATCGCCCAAATCTTTGGTTTTCAACATTCTTAAAAGTACTTCGTTCTGGTATATGTGCTCCAGAAATGTTTTCCTAATTCCATTCAAATTTTTTACTCATAATCACATCCTCCAAAAGAAAAACCTGAGAGTAGTTGGAGTCACTAAAAACTCTCCCACACTTCGCAATGTAGGAACTCTCAGGCGTAAATTCTGAATTTTCTATTTTACCAACTACCATTACCATAACATGCCCTTTTGGAGAAGTCAAGCTTTATTTTCAATATGCCTTTTTATGGCATTTATTACAAATACATATTAAATCTTTATACCAATAAAGATGTTCTCTTCCGTGATTTTTATAACTTTTATGATGTGCTACTAACTTATTTTCACTACCACATTTAGAGCATTTAAATTTACCAGCATACTTCACTCTTTGAGCAACTGTTTTCCAATATGAAGTATTAAGAAAATCTAGATAATCCATACCATTAATATAACGGGATATTTCATCCATATTAACAGGATTTAAACTACTTTTTGATTTTGGAGTATTTACATTTATTTCATTCCATTTATTTACTGGATCATCATAGGCATTCCATTCATAATTACTATTAGTTTTTAAAAATTTAGATATATAATTCATTGTATTATTATAAACAGCATCTTTTTTTATATCAACATTAAAAGTTGATTGGCATTTATTACACAAAACAACTTTTTTGTCTTTTCGCATGCTTTGGATATACTTTTGAATATCTGTTGTTAATAAAAATGCATCTTCACAAAGACATTTACTGCATTTTACGTGTATTAAATGTGAATGTGCCCCTTTTTCAAAAAGAGTTACTGTTATCTGTCTAGGAGTTTCCACCAAAATATTTAATAATTCCCAAGAAATGTCTTCAGTTAGTCCAATATAACGCTTTTTTCGTTCTTCAATAATTTCTATAATTTGCTTTACATCATTCATTTATTTTCCTCCTCCCACCCGCTATATCTATCCTCAATTTCTCTTACTCTTTTATTCACTTCCAGATCACCTGTATAAGAACCAGTTCCATACATAGTAGGATCAAAACCTGCAGGCACCTCTTTTGCCCATGTAGGCAATAAACTCAGTAGAAATTTGATATCGTCTTTAACTGTTTTTTCGTTATTCATTTATCCGATCCTCAAATTTTTTAATCTCAACTTTATAACCAATAGCCAATAGTTTGTCACTAATATCTTTCGCAGTTGCTAATGTAGAACACACACGATTTATATACATAAATATAGGATGAGTACCCTCTACTATATAGTTAAAATCCCATTTAATATAAGACGCACCATCTCCACACGTAAATTTAATAGCATCTTTAATTGTTTTGCTCATTCTTTACCCAACACAATTTTATGTTACGTATAAAACTAAACTTTCCCGTCGTTTAGCCACTTCTTTATCTTTCAATTCTTTTGCTAAGCAAGCAGGACAAACAATTACCAAACTTCCTGCATTCAGACGCGCTTTAACCAGTTTTTCCAGGTCTTTATCTGGAATACTCTCTCCACAAACAGAGCAATCAAACGTTGTAAGATTAATGATTGTCAATTACGTCACACTCCAAAGATTTTGATTCTTTCAGCATATCCCACAGTTTTATTGACTTATCATCAGCTCGCTCATAAAATATCTTATCAGGATTATCTAAATTTATGTAATGACTAAGTTCATGGTATATAATAGGTCTGAATGCTCCCCAATGACCATATAATTTCTTTGGAACAAATAGTATTACTACTTTCTTCCCATTCGCTTTACCCATTGCCCCATCCAAACTATCTCTATCTTCAGAACGCCTGCTTACTACTACCCTAAGCTCAATATCGGATAGTTCAGGGAAAGATTTTAGACATTCCTGAAATATAGCTTCTAATTCAGGTACATCTTCGTAATCAGTTTTTTCCATTAATAGTGTCACGATACTATTTTTTACCTCCACATTTGAGATTTTATATTTATAAGCTTCCGGTAATGTTATTGTGGCTATGTACTTTCTTTCAGAATCAGGTTTGGTAATAATAAGAAGTTCATTGTCGGTCACTTGCATTACAAAACTGAGTGCATCACAAATACCAGGAAAATTACCTATTACCTCTAACTTCTCTGTATCATCAAATAGGTCTAATTGTACTTCTTTAACAGCATGAACACCATTAAATGGCAGTACTGGTGATTTCTTATATGCCTTTTTCCCATATACAGGCTTAGTAGTAGAACTAATTTTACCTGTAATAGGGTATTTACTACGCATAGTTGTAGTTGGTGGTATACTCCGTATCATTTTTACTCCTTATTAGTATTCATTAAGGCCCCCAAGGTGGCTTTATTCTTGGTGCCAAACCATCTTTTATTTCGAGCAAAAGGTCTCTGTTATCAAGCAATACTTCGAGCATAGCTGATTGTAATATAAATTCAAATCTAACTTCGGGCATATCTTCCGAATCACCCTTAATTTTTGAAAATAGCTCTCCCCAAATTTCTTCTCTACTTATCATCTCACCACCTCAATAGTATAAAAGTCAAATAAACTTCGTACACGGATCACATTAGCATGAACAGGTCTGCCTATATTCCATGAGCGGTTAATTAGATAGGTGTTGATTCCTAATTCAGCAGCTTGATTTGCTGTTCTCAGTCTGTCTTCAATAAACACATCAAACCCTTCATCCAAAATAAACTTTGATTTCTCAAAAGATCTTTTGTGTACAAGATCAAAAGGTATCTTAAAATGACTTTGCAGCCACTTTAACGTAGCATCATGCCACTGTTCTTTCCTAGCAGTAACAAACGTGATCGGCCCTATGTATTTAGAAATCAGAGGAATTGCGATAACAGCATCCTTATATGGCTGAATCTGATCCATTTGTGTTGAATATACTTCACCAACTATCTCATACATAAGTGCTTCTATATCTTCAACACCTTCAATGTATGGATTATACTTATCAAATGTTACTGTATATCCTCGTTTTTCTATTGCTTTTATCATATGGGGAATGGTGCTGGCGATCACGCCATCAATGTCAATTGCAATTTTCATAGCTTACTCCATTTTTTCATTTTATTTCCTCAAGAGGACACCAAATAGGAAAACCATTTACTCGATCTGATGGATAGCAACCCCTGTTTTCAATTTGGCAAATATCTCCATACTCACAACAGGATGCAAAAGCAGGACAGCCTTTCTCACCCCCAAACCCATCGGTAGGTATCGGAGGATCACACCCACATATCTCCCAACTTTTACTGTTATTTATCTTTAAAATTTTCATTTTGATCCCCCTTCTTAAAATAACACCAAAAGAGTGATTTCTTCTTCCATTGCCTGTAAATCATCCTCACCAGTTTAGGGCATATTTCTTTATGGACCTCTTCCATCTGTTGAATAGATAGACTCATAACGTACTCCTTTTAAAGATGTTTGTCAATAGTCATTTCAGGCCATTTATACCCACATCGTTGGCAAGTACGTAGAAGATACCCATTTGGTCCCTTCCCAAAACTTGTTATTGATGTGTTCTCCTGATCAACATGATGAAATATACCAACCTTATATTCAACAAATGCATCTTTAAAAAGATATCCACACTTTGAACAAAAGTTTTTAAGTTCAAACTTTTTCATTTTTTACCCCTCTATAAGATATCCAGCAGCAATAATCCATATAACTATTATAGCAGTACTCCCAAAGACAAGTAATGCTACTTTCACACTTGTCATTACGGAAAACACAACAAACAATCCTGCAAAAAGAGTGAACAATAGCAACCAACCAATTATCTTTTTCATCTAACTCTCCCTAACAGGTAAGCCCTTAAAGCACCGATAACATTTTTTAAATCGTGGATGTTCAATCTCTATTCTTTTCTTCAAAAACTTACCACATTTAATACATCGCTTTGTTTCACTTAATACATCTTGTTTGTAGCTTTTCTTCATTTGGTGTTCCTTCCATTATAACACATAATTATAAAAAATAATCATTTTATTTCATCAAGTGGGCACCAAGTAGGAAATCCAGTCTCCCATTGATGAAAATAACAATCTCTACCATTAATCTGACAAATATCTCCATATTCACAACATAATGCAAAAGCAGGACATGCTTGTTCACCACTATCTATTGCTACATCTAGGACACTTACAAATATCGCACAATAAAAATCCACAAACTAATGAAGATGCAGTTGGACATTCTTTCGTAGCCTGTTCTTTACACACACCACACTGTAAATCTAAATGTTTTTCACAATAGTCTGTTCCTTGTATAGTAGAGGAATTACATTTCCCCACCCAAGCTATATCAAATTTGCACATATGTTTATTTATTCCTCCTGTTTAACAAATAATTCTCTCCAATCATCCCAGTTTTCTTTATCAGTCAGTTCACATCCCCAATCCATAACTGCCTGGGCAGCAATAGAATTCTGTTGATTCAAAGGAAAAAGTACTTCAGCAATAAAATCACACAGCATTGCAATAGTACCTTCAACCTTACCTATAAAAGCGTATAGCTCAATATCACGACCAACACGCTTTTCTTCGTATTTCAGAAAATGTGAAGCATCTTTGTTTGTATCAGTCGAATTATCCATTTCGTGATATGCCAAACGGATATCTGTGTGTGCAGCAATCGCCGTAGCAATATTCAATAATCGTTTTCTTACGTCTTTGTTCATTTAGTCCTCCTCTATCTTGCTAAATGGGCATAATCTTCTCTCACAACCCTTATAATAGGATACCCATAAAATTCAGTAATAGGTACTTGTCCTATATTAGATTGTGTATCGCCAACACTATCAACAGCTTACTTTCTAATAACATCCCACTGTATACTACCAATGTAAAGTCTTGGTTGTATCTTTCTATCACCAGCATGAAAATTATTGATTTCCTCAATAATACTATTAATTATATTATTCATTTATTCCTCCTCACGAAACTCACCATCAGCATCACAATGTGGTGGCGGGTATCCTTGTTTACGAATAGTCCAGTGCCTCATGGTATGATGCACAAGAAGAAAAATAACATGTCCAATTACACACAATGAAAGGAAAGTAAGCCATGGGCTATCACTCATAAATTGCCAGATATTCATTTTAATTCCTCCTTTTGTTTCTTATTTAAAAGGCATATTTCAGAGTCTCTTTTTACATTACAACCATGAGGCTCCTCAAACCACACACAATCAGGACATTTCCCATAACCATCTATTTCTTCTATTTCTTCCATTTCTTCTATTTCTTCCATTTCTAAAACCCAATTTCCTTTTGCTTTACATCTATTATGTACGCTAAATCATTCATTTGGTTTAAAGTCAGGCTATTTCTTTGCTCATAATTTGTACACTCAGTCACTGGTTCGCCTGTATGCAATCTAATTTCAAAGTCGTAGCATCGTGCAAAAATTGTTCTAAATTCACTTTTTACTAATTGCAGGTGCTTGCAATCATTACACAACCCAAAATCTTTTGTTTTGTTGTATGATGTGCAATTTTCAAAAGGATCAAACCCTAGAGAGCCTGCTTTAGCAGAAATTTCTTGTCTGATTTTATCACGATCCTTACCTTCAAAATCAGATAATTTTGTTGGTGAGCTGTTTCTCATATTTATTCCTTTCTTAATCATTTTACTCCTTCTTTCTTAATTGGTAGCCTTGGATGGATTTGAACCATCGATCTCCAAATTATCGGTTTGGCGCTTTAGACCAACTAAGCTACAGGGCTATTGAAGTGGATAATATCCAGAATCAACAAATTCCATGTACTCAGCAATGGCATTTTTGTCATCGCTGAGTAAAACAAGCTCCTCCCCTTCTGTTGATTCAAGGATTTCTTTTGCTTCTTTCTCTTTAACTACAGATTCAGTAATAAATATAAGTTTCAGTGCTTTTCCTTCTTTACCAGGTGGTGAGGCATATTTCCATAATTTTTTCATAAAAACCCCTTGGCTGTCGCAACGGGATTCGAACCCGTGTTACTGGCGTGACAAGCCAGCGTGATAGGCCAGACTACACTATGCGACATAGTGTCATTGAATTGTGTCGTGCTAACTTGTTTGTGCGACATAAAAACAGGTTTGCGCGACATAAAAACAGGTTTATGCGACAAAACGTACACCTAAAAACTCCGACTGCCCTTTTGTAAGAGTACGATTTGATGCTATTTTATCCAATGTATCACGTCCACAGGTAACAAACTTTGCTGTACACGTAGAACACACTTTAAGATCCGTACTATTACTTTCTGGTCTATAACAAAAGATACAGTTTGATTTCATGCTAACCCCTTATTTGTATACTAACATCTTGAATGTTATTATTGGGTATTGTTGTTATGATTTTTTGTTCTTCAGTGGTCCTATCTTTTCAAAGCGGAGTTCAACTCTTCCTTCCCCATCACATTGACAACACACTACATCCTTGTAAGTTTTATCGTAGAAGGCATATCGCCCATCATGATCTTCAATCAATCGAATACCACGACCTTTACAATCAGGGCAAATAATAACACACCCATCCCACAATTCGTCTAAATTGTATAAAGGCATTTATTTAGTCTCCTTTGTGATTTCAACTTTCATCTTTATAAAACTCCTCTATATCATGGACTTGAATAGGAGCATTCTTCATAGCTTCAAATTGAGCAAGAATTTCCCAAACGAATTCAGGATCAATCGGTTTCAACCCTGTACCCTTTATAGCAACGATGAAATTAGTAAGACTGCTGGTTGATGTGTAATACTCTATACACATCTTAGCTTTTTCTTGTGGTGTGAAAAATTTCATTTTATTTACCTCCCTAGTATAACACAAAATAGGCAGAAACTTCTAATTTAGTTTTACTGCATTTTGTGCATTTCTTTACTGGAAATAAACCATCTTTTAAAGTTGCCATTTTGGTACCCTCCAAAGAAAAACCTGAGAGCTGCTTGGAGCTTTGATAGTAAAGCTCTCCAATATGTCACCACAAAGGAACTCTCAGGCTTAAAGTTTGGATTTACTATCAATAATACAAGCATGGAAGATACCATATCATACTCCAAAAAGGATGTCAAGCTTTATTTTCAATGGCCACACCGTTTGCTACGACGTGGATGTCAACCATTTCAGGCAAGTTAGGGATCTGCTTGATTGCTATGCTTTTTATATGGTCAGCAACAAAAACCACACTAGTTATATTTTCCCAACGGATTTGGGGGAGAAAACCACTCAGAACCTCATAAGAATGAATCCTCAGTAGTACCTGTTTGTCCTTTAAAATAGGCATTTTTTGAGACAGTTCAACAGCCAGGGCATTACCCCACTCAATCCATAAACAATCACACCACTCCACCACCTTTTCGATCTCAGGCATTAAATTACTGTAACAAGTTCTGACTGCATAAGTCTTCTCCAACTCAGCCACGATTTCACCTAAAAACGATTCTAATCCAGGTAAACACAAAACAGCAATTCGTTGCTTTTTAAAATCATCCATTTCTACAATCGCAATATCGTTCATTTTTTATTCTCCTTTTTAGACACATAACGTTCTTGTATCTGAATCGCTTTATACATAACAGGATCGATCTCACGTGTTATGGGAATAGAAACAGAGTGTAAATCATAAATCTGCCCTGTTTTCATATTAATTCTATACCGTCTGCCTAATTTAGGTACTGCTAACTCAAAAGTATCATCTCTCATGACGACACCTAGTTGATTCCCTTCAGATGTCTCTAATAGAACACCTACATATACTTCTTTTAATAAAATAAGCCCTCTTTCATCTACATCAATATTCATTTCAAGTTCTCCTTCACCCCTATAAGTGGTTTACTTGCAGACATTTTTATTGGTAACAGGGGTCGATTAAAACTCAATATTTGTAACCACATACGACCAGTTGCAACAACCTTGATTCTTTCCCACAGCGATAGTTTCCATAAAGATGTGACAATACCATTAGCACTTCTATAAGCAGGTAATGGTAGATATTCAGGTTGACCCTCTGCAAATGTCACATTACACCCATCAAATTTAATGATGTTCATCTATTTTGTCTCCTTTTTAAGCCAGCCGTTATCCACTAAAATTTGGTAAATACATTCTGAAAATCCATTGATAGCAGGTTCGTTGTCTGTAAATACCTGATGACCCGTTGTAAAATCAACAGCGTGCAGAAGTTCGTGTATAAAAGTAACAGTAATGCCAGACTCACCCATTTCCTGACCACCACTATCCACACCCATAACCCGAATCTCTTTCATTGCGGAGTCATGTTGTCCATAACTATCAAATCGTTCCTTGAAAATATAAGGAAAAAGCACTTTATACTCATGTCCACCAACTTTTACTTTTTTAGGTAGTTTCATTCTAACTCCTTTTGTTTAGGAATTTTTAATTTTGGTGGAGGTCCTATTCCCATAGCTGGTTCCCTATGTATTGCTTCCCCTGAGTTTAAATAATTCAAGAAAAGCTTTCTGATATCTTGTCTTTCCCTTAGTTTACCAGCCCATCTCCAACAAAAAAGACGGTAAATAAGGATATCAAATTCCCAAAGTAGTTTCTTCATTTCACTGCTCCTTCGAAATAATTCGCATTAACTTTGCTGGATTACCAACAGCCACTGTGTAAGCAATAACCGACTTTGTAACTACTGAACCAGCCCCTATCATTGAATGTGCACCAATCTCAATTCCACAAAGGATAGTAGCATTTGCTCCTATAGTTGCATTGTTTCTAACAAATGTTTGTTTAAATTTATCCTTTTGTGAAATAGTTGCATTCGGATACTTAATATTTGTAAATGTTGCACATGGCCCTATAAACACATTATCGTTAATAATCACTCCCTCTGGTATATAGGCATTGTTCTGGATCTTGCAGTTATTTCCAATATAAACTTCTTTGCCGATATAAACATTGTCTCCGATGGTGCAATTTTTTCCAATACGCGCTTCTTTGCAGATATGGGAATGGTGCCAAATTTTAGTTCCTCTGCCGATAACTACACCACCATCGATGATTGCTGTTTTATGCACAAAACAGATCTCTACTTTACCACCCCCAATACCATCAGGAAAAGAGTAATGCCTCTCAGCAAGTCCTTTGCGATCCAAGTTTTCTGATGCCTGAAAATTTGCGCATTCATCACAGATTTTTTCTTCAGTTGGTATCCAACCAAGTGTTTCGCCCAACATTTTAGCATAATATTCCTCAGAAGCTTTAACTCGCACTTCGTCTGCAATTTTACGAACAGCCTGCTTAAATTCTTTTCCATTTACATCTACTGTTACTGTGACAGGACGATCTGTGATTTCTTTGACTTTGATATCAAGATTTCTAACAGCATAGACAGATAGAGCTGCACAATGGTCAAAATGTCCTTTGAGATACTTCCTTAAAAATTCAGCACTAATCCTCTCACTTTCGCAATCAATTTCAAATATTTGTTTCATTTTGTTCCCTCCCTTAAAAAATAACGTGCGGATCAGCCGCGTTCAGCCACCTTTTCAATCGGCTGAAACTGCTGGTTAGCGGTTGCTTGACAAACATACTCTTTGAATTGTTGACAGTCCGGCATAAACTTATCAAACATATAGCACCATCCACCATCAGTTTCTCTGTGCCGATGGTCACAACCTCCACATTTGAAAACATCTGGATCTCTATTAAACGCCTCTAATCCTCCAGACATGATTTTCTCCTTTCTAAGTAGATAACAATTTAGTTCACAGGTTTATCCTATGAAACGATCAGTTATCAATTTCTTTGTTTCAACATCCTGTCGTATAAAACTACATTTACAGCGGCGGCAAGGTTCATGCATCCATTTGTGGGAACCATGATTCTGTCCCGACAAAATGAAATTATTCTACGACCTAAAGTGGCGTCCTCTGCCCCAAAAATATAAAAAGCTCTTTCAGGATGAGTATAATCCACCAGAGATATAGCGCCTTCAATCAAATCTACAGCTATGGGGACACAATCATAAGGGGTAATTGTATGCAAATCACCAACTCGCAAAAACGGTATGTGGCGATAATGCTTCATCGTGTCAGTGGGACCAGTATCAAATCGGGTGCCAGTGCAAGCTAAAAAAGCCGCACCATAATTTCCAACCGCCCTCATTGCAGAGCCAACATTTGCAGCTGTTTTTGGATTATCTAAACCTATACAAGCATAGCCTCTCATTTTAGTTTAGCCCTCCTTAAATGATAACGTTGAGTTAAGAATGTGGCCAGATGTTTTTACCGACCATCTTTCTCAAACGGTTGGTTATGATTTTCAAAATAAAAAACAATCGGTCTTTCTGTTATTTCTATTTGATCAAACCGTAAGGCTCGATCAAACTGGGCATTCTTCTTTAATCTCAACACTTGTTTGCCCAATTCACCCCGCCACATTTCCGGCCTCATGGCATACTTATGAATATTGCATTTAGCACATGATGGCATTAGATTTTCAAACCTGTCCGGCTCTAATCCTGGTTCCAAATGGCTTAAAAACTGTGGCCAGTAGTGATCAACTTGCATTTTCCCGAACTCCATCGCACGACCACAATAAGCACAATGACCATCATACTTTTCATACACCGCTTGTCTGTTTATCTTCATATCTCTAAGGGTATAACGCCGGTATCAGCCGCGCTTTTTAGCCGTCTATCTCGATCTGCTTGTTAGCTGTTACACCAACTCTAAGGTTAGCCTCTTTTTTTTAGGATTTGACATAATAACCCTATATCTCAATCCATTGATTTCACACTCATTCCCCCTTGATAATAAATTCCCGACCTTTACATAATTCACTTCGGGATCTTTCAACTCTTCTTGAAGGTCTTTATAACCCTCCACAACTTTTGAACGTATTATTTCATCAAATTCATTATAGCTTTGCATTTTTTTCTCCGTTCAGCCGTTCATCGGCTGTAGCATTTTGTTAGCCCTGCTCTTTTTAGACAGGAGCTAACGATTAGTTAAGAGGTGCGAAGCATCCGTCTGAAACGGCGTGTTAGCCGACATCAGAAGCGGTTGCAAAGGCTCGTTAAAAGTCAATACTTTCAACCATATCTTGCCAATAAAAAGAATTTTTAATCGTTCCCATATAGATGGTTTCCAACAAGTTACGATCTCACCATCTGGCATTTTCAATACCAGAAGTGGCCTATATTCAGGTTGATTCTTTGCCTGTGTCATATTGCACTCTGAAAATTTTACGATGCCCATGTTCATATTGTTCCTTTCGGCCAACAAGCAATTATATAGATCTGTATAACGCATCATTTGTTATGTTATATAGGTAACTCCCCCTCTTCGCCGTACAGTTAAAATCATAAAATTTCACCGATCATACTAAAACCTCCGTAATTCTTCAC
>Ga0222658_1000875_pt1 | contig 14548 bp, 24 predicted proteins | sample AntAcemetagen476_FD_179830 | JGI IMG/M metagenome (GOLD analysis project Ga0222658, IMG submission 179830) | Saline water microbial communities from Ace Lake, Antarctica - #476 | ecosystem: Environmental > Aquatic > Non-marine Saline and Alkaline > Saline | place: Antarctica: Ace Lake... | reverse complement strand
TAAAGAAAAAGTAACTTATTGGGCTCATAGAGTAAATATGTTAGTTGGTGCTATAAGTAATAGTCCTAAATTTTGTATGAGCTATGTAGAAATAGAAAGAAAAGGAACATCTTATACTATAGATACCATTAAAGATTTATTAACAATGTATCCAAACGATAAGTTAATCTTAATAGGTGGTCCAGATTGTAAAGATACTTTTTACACTTGGAAAGATTATAAAGAAATAGAAAAATTAGTAGATGTTAAATTTGCAGAAAGAGATTTTTATTGTCCAAAATTAAATGTAAGAGCAACATTAATAAGGGAGTTAGTTAGTAAAAAGCTCTCTATTTCTCATTTAGTACCAAAAACAGTTGAAGATTATATTATAAATAAAAATTTGTATAGAAAATAAAATGAAGAAAAATAATAAATTATATATTGTTAGATTGTATGATGGATTTGATAATATTTGGATAGATGTTTCTGAACAGTTATCTTACGAAAAAGCAAAAAAAGTATGGAACGAAAAAACAAAAAACGTAAAGAATATTTCAGTGAGATAGATAATGGATAAAAAACATTGTTCTGGTTGTGAACAAAACTTTTATAATGGCAATAACCCTTATAATGTAAAAGAATGTTGGCATTTAAAAGACGCTAAAATGATGACTCGATTTGCTATATCTATGAATGCTCCTATGGGAACTAAAAGTAACTATTATAAAGTCAAGAAATCAAGTTGTTTTCAACAAAAAGGCACTTGCTTTTTAAAACAGATACCTGACTATTCAGAATAGTGTAATAAAATTTGAAGATTCTTTTTTGGAGTACAAGAGAAGGTATAAATTTAATATCTTTTTGTCATAAGCAAATTGAAGAAAATGGATTAGAACTGTGTATTACAACTTGTATGGAATTTAACAATAAAACTTTAATTCCAGTCTTTCAAGCTGTTTATGATAATTTAAATCAACTTGGAGATAAAGAGTGATAATAGGAGAGAAATGAAGAACTGTATTATATGCGGTAAAAAAATGGACTACATAACAACAATGTGCACTGAAATTGGGGATGAAAAGTGTGAAGGATATTGGTTGTGCTCTAAATGTGAAAATCCCCTTTCACTGAAAAATGTAATAGGTGGGTTAGAGGTGAAGAATACAAAACAAAGAGAGATGAAAGATAGAAAGGTAGAGTTTTGGGATGATGAGGGTACTGAGATTTTAAATTTTACAGATAAAGATGAGGCTATTGAGTATATTCTTGATGGGATAGGTGAGTTGCCAGCCAAATTAGAAATTTGTGGATATACTCGCAGGGAAATGACGGAGTCTGCCGAATCGCTCGGTGATTCAGTTTTAGATGATTTATTAGAGAGACTTGATGATGAATATGGTGGAGAAGACGAAACTGAAAGAACAGATGAAATGAAGAAATCTGCAACAATCTTTGCCAATAAAATGTTATCTTTATATTCTGTTTGGCAATGTGAAATTGTCAAAAAGGAAATAATAGATGTCAATGAGTGGGTTAAAGAAAACAGGCCTGATTGGCTTGTCAATAAAACCAATGAATAGGTTGTCAATAGGTTTATAAAGAGAGGAGCAGTTTCAAGATGAATTTAGATTGCAAAAAAGAAACGGATAAAATTGTAGATTTTATTAAAAGTCATTTTAAATTAAATGGATTTAAAAAAGCTATCTTAGGTATTAGTGGTGGTTTAGATAGTGCAGTAGTGGCTGCTTTAGCTAAAAAAGCTTTAGGTAAAAGTAATGTATATGGGTACATATTGCCATACCACAAACAGTATGATATAAAAGATGCTTATAAAACTGCTAATCATTTAGAAATTGCTCTTACAGAAATTAATATTGGAGAAATTGTAGACGATTTAATACCTCAAACTGAAATTCACATTAGTCAAAATTATTTAATTAGAATAGGAAATCTTAAAGCAAGAATAAGGATGATTATATTATATGATGTTTCAGTTAGATATGATGCTTTAGTTTTGGGAACAAGTAATAAAACTGAAATGATATTAGGATATTTTACAATTTATGGTGATGGAGCTTGTGCAATAGAGTCAATCAGTCATTTATATAAAACTCAAATTTTTGAATTAGCTAATTATCTTCAAATACCTAGAGAAATAATTGAAAAAGCACCAAGTGCAGGACTGTGGGTAGGTCAAACAGATGAAGAAGAATTAGGAGGCTCATATTCTGAAATAGATGATATATTAAAAAACAAATCTTTTGATAAAAACGATTTAGGTAAATCATTAAAAAATAGAATAGAAAAAAACAAATTCAAATTACAACTACCATGTATGATACAATAATTAATAGTTTTCTATTACTTTTTTTACTTGCTGCAGGTCATAGTTTAGCAGACACTGCTTTACAACCTGATGCTATGGGTAAAGGGAAGAAAAGAGATAAAGAAATAGATTTAAGTAGAGTGCCTAAAGGACAAAAACCATTAAATCTTTGGGTGATGTGGCTGAGTCATCATTCATTAATTCACGGATTAGTAGTAGCTAGTATTACAGGAAGAGCTATGTTAGGAGTTGTGGAAGCATTATCACATTGGATAATCGACTTCTTTAAAGGTGAAAACTTATACTCTCCATATGGAGACCAAGCTTTACATTTACTAATGAAAGTTGGATTTGTATTATATATAGTGTCTAACCCAATACTTTAAAGGAGACAATATGAAATTAGCATTAAATATTAAAGACCTTGAAAAATCATTACACAAAAAATTAAAAAGAGATACTGTTGTTTTAGGTATTGATACAGCAAGTACTACAGGTTGGGCTATATTAAGTACAGAAAAAAACTTACTATATATTGACTATGGTGTTATTAAAATAAATACTAAAGATAGATATTTTAAATATAATGAAATAATAAATATTTTTAGTAACTTGATAAAAGAAGAATATGACGTAATAGTAGAAGATACTTTTTTTAGATTCAATCCAAAAATGTATAGAATGATTAGTAGAATAGGTGCTATTGCATATACTATTGCATATTTAAGAGGTTGCAATGTAAAATATATAGGTCCTTCTACAGCGAGAAAAAATTTAGGTATTAAAGGCAATGCTAAAAAAATAGATGCTCACGCACATTTTCATAGTATGACTGGTTTAAATTTTGTTAATGCAGATGTAACTGATGCGTTAATCCTTTCATTTAATGGGCTACTAGTAGAAGAAACATGCTCACCACTATCGTTAGAATAAGGAGAATGTATGGGATTTTTAGAAAAAATTCAATATGGAGATAAAACTACCAAAACTACATGTGACATAGAAGAAAAAATAAAAGATAAAAATATAAAATTAGCTTATCTTGAAGTATCATCAAATTATGACACAGCTTATATTACTATTAAAAATAAATATGATAATTACATATACATTAATTTTAATAACATAAGTAACACAATAAAATATTGGACAAATAATGAAATTACAACAATTTATGATTATTTAAAAGAACAATTAAATAATTTAATGAAAGAAAATACTCCTCCAATATTTAAGACTATATTTGATAAGATTGAATATCATATGTGTGATAGGAAATTAATAAAATAAGAGATTTTTATGGGGTTCTTAAAAAAAATAGATTATATTGATACTATTAAAATAGAAGAAAAGCTAATAGATAAAACTTCTAAAAATATAAAAAATGCTTGCTTTAGAAGAAGAGATAATTATAAGCATCCTAGCATTTTTATTAAAATTTCTAAATATGATGAGAGGCGTATTTTTCAAGATGATTTTGATGAAAAAATTAAAAGTATAACAGATAATGAATTAGTAAAAATACATCAATATTTGAAAAAGCAATTAGATAGTTTAAGTAAAGGAGATACTCCTCCAGTATTTTTAGAAATGTTTGATACTTTCATGTGTTTTATGAAAAATAGGGGATTAATAAAATGAATAACATAGAAAAAATAAAAGAATTAGGTATAGATTTATTAGAAAAACATTTTCCAAAAGGAGAGTGTAAAGAAAGAGGTCAAGCAATGGTATTTTTTGCTGAGTTATTAATAGAATTTGAAAAGATATTGCAAAGCTCTGAATATGATTTAGAAAAGAGTAAAACAATAGAAAAAATATTAGTAAAATTTAAAACTTTAGCTGACTCTCAAGAAGATTGCCCCCCAGAGTTTCTAGATATAATAAATAAACATTTTTGGGATTTATTATGAGTCAACATAATAACCCCCTCGAATTGTATATAGCTGAAAAACTTAAAGTTATAGATAAAAATGCACGTCCTACAAAAGCAAGTGGGGCTTCTACGGAATTGGGAGATGTATATAACAAGTTTTTTTTAGTAGAATGTAAGCGACAATTAACTACAGACAACCCAAAAATCAATAGAAAAACATGGTATAAACTTGTTGGAGAACTGTATAAAATAGGAAAAATGCCATTTTTAGCACTAGAAAATAAGAGTCATGATAAATTTATTGTGCTTGATAGTGAAGACTTTTTTGAATTAGTTTATAAAGTATACAATAATGCTTGACAAAAGTATAAAAATGAGTATATAATAGAGTAGAGAGGTGAAAAGAATGACTAAAAAAACTGTAAAAAAAGACGATTCCAAGCTTACTAGAGCTGAAATATTGAAAAAAGTAATGGCAGATGTCAATACAAAGTTTAAGAAAAATGTTATTCAATTTGCAGTTGATGAAGAGATTAAAGAGAGAATTCCTTTTGGAGTAGAAGATATTGATAATCTGACAGGAGGTGGTACTTTATGCGGTAATTTTTCTATTATTTATGGTGGAGAGTCAGTTGGAAAATCAACTCTCGCATTAATTCAAATAGCTAAAGCTCAAGAGTTAGGTAAAACATGTGCTTACATAGATTTGGAGCATAGTTTTGATATTATTAGAGCTAAAATATTAGGAATAGATTTATCAACACTACTACTAATTGAAGATATTGACAATGCAGAAGAAGCCATGGATATAGTAATCAAATTAGCTAAAGAAAAAGTTGTAGATTTAATAACTGTTGATAGTATTCAAGCTATGAGTCCTAAAGGAGAGCAGATAACTAAAAAGAAGAAAGAAAAATCTATGGAAGATGATGAAATGGCATTATTAGCTAGAAAAATGTCAAAGTTTTTGAGATTTTCCGCTAATGCTGTTTATACTGGTAAGGTGTCTATAGTACTAATAGGACAAGTAAGAATGAATTTAGGTAGTTTTATTGTAACTGAAGGATTATCAGGTGGTAGAGCATTAAAGCACTGGGCAGTAATTACATTACACATGAGAAGGGGTAAAAAAGTAGATGCTCCTGTTGAAAAATATAAAGAATCTTATACAGAAGATGGTAAAAAGAAGTATAAAACTATGGATAGAATAATAGGGTTTGATTGTGTAATAACCCTTCAAAAAACCAAAGTATCTGGAAGCCAACCAGAAAATACTGCTATTCATGTGCCATTTTATTTTGAGAGTGGATTTAGTAAACTCATTTCTGAAGAAGATGAAGTTAAAGAAGATAAAAATGAATAGAAAATCTTATAAAGGAAAAAATAATCCTAGTTATCTAGATGGAAGAACTTTAAATAAAAATAAAAAATATTATTGTAAAGAACAAGGTTGTAATAAAGAAATATGTTTTCAAACTTATTATTATGGTGAAGGACATTGTAAAAGTTGTGCACAAAAAGGAAGTAGAAATAACAAATGGATAGAAAATATAAATAAGTTTCCTAAATGTTTAGATTGTGGGAAATATATTTCAAGAAATTCAAAATATTGTGATGTATGTAAATCTAAAGGAGATAAAAATGGTAACTATAAAGATGGGAAAAGTGGTTTAATTTCATTTATTAGAAGATTACAAGAAAATAAGGAATGGAGAAAAGCAATATTTGAAAGAGACAATTATACTTGTCAATTTTGTCATAAAAGAGGTGGAAATCTACATGCACATCATAGCATAAAAATAAGAAATATAATTAAAAATTTTAAAATAACAAATGTAGAGGAAGCTAAAAATTGTTCTTTTTTGTGGAATATTAATAATGGAATTACTCTTTGTGAGAAACATCATAATTTAATAGAACATAATCCTAGTTTAATGAAAAAAACTAAAGTATTAAGCAGTCAACCAGAAGAGAGTGTAATTCATTTACCATTCTATTTTGAAAGTGGTTTTAATGAAATTTTAAAAAATGTAGAAGAAGCACCAGAAAGCGATAAAAAAGAGAGTGAATAAGCTCGAAAAATGCTCATATATAGCTCTACAAGCGTCTAAGAGACACTTTTTATACAAATCTATAGTAAACTATGTCTAAAGTGAATTTAATCAAAATAACGCTTGTTTTGGGAGGAAACAATGTCTAAGAGATTAGCAGGAGGGTCATCACCAACACAAGAAGGTAAATATAAAACACATCCAATAAAGTTAGAAGCAAAGAGGAAAAAGAAATTACATAAATTAGAGGCAAATAGAGAAAAGTGGGCTAAAAATGAAAAATATCAAAAAACTCAAAAAGAAAGGTTAGAAAAATTACAAGCAAAAGCAGGGTATAATACTAATATTGAAAAAGGTAAGAAAGATAAAATAGAATCCCAACAGTCACGTACTAAAAAATATTTAGTTAAAAGACAGGAGACTAGAAAAAAGTGAAATATTTAATTAGTTTAGGTGTTATAGCGATATTAGGATTTGCTCATTTAATAAATTGGCTACTAACGAAAGGAACAATATTTTGCATGTACAATTTATTTGATATCAATTGGTATGATAAATTTTGGGCTGTTTATGTGCTTATTCTGATAGTGTCAGGAATAGTTAAAAGTATAAATTATAATAGTAAAAGTTAGGAGAAATTAAATGAATATTTATAATGAATATGCAAATGAAGTAATTGATGAATTAAAACCCACTTTTGAAAAAGTAAGAGAAATAGGAGCACAAATTAAAGCACATCCAAACAAATTAGATAAAATATTTTATTTAGCAGTACAAGATGATTTAAGTGTCGAGTATGATTTGATATTAGAGAAATATTTAACAGTTAAAGGTAAAACAAAAGAAGCTGAAGCTATAACTATACTTGCTTTAAAAGAACAATATGAAGGAGAGAAAGTAACTCAAAAAATATTAGAATCTGAAATGATTGTTGAAATAAAAGATATTTTGACTGCAGAAAATATTTTAGAGAGCTGGGTAAAAATTACTAAGAATTACCTGCAGACGACAAGGAGCCACGTAACTGCTATTACTGGCAGAGAAGAAGATGGAAATGAGTAACGAACAAGAAAACAAAATAAAAGAAATTTTACAAGACTTTGCAAATGATTGTCTACAAATGCCAAAATATTCAGATGGTACATACTATCCTTATGAATTACAAAAAGAAATTGAAGAAACTTTTATAAAAATAAAGAATGAAAATAGTTAAACCCTCTGTAGAATTAATTTGGATTACTCCTGATGTGGAACAAGTAATAGAAAAAGCAGGAAGAGTTTGTTACAAGTCAGAAAACAAATAAAATAAAAAATGAAATTACTTAACATTTATAATAAGGGAAGGAAAGTATACCTCTTTAAAAGAGATGATAATGGTAAACAAATTATCTCAACAGATAATACATTTCACCCATTTTTTTATGAGCCTGACCAAGATGGAGAGTATAAAGCTTATGATGGTGTATCTGTACGTAAAGTATTAGTAAGTGAACCTACAGATGTTCCAAAGATGAGAAGTAAAAAAAGCTATAGTAGTGATATATTATTTACTAAAAACTACTTAATTAATAAGATAGATAAAATTGAAAAAGCTCCTATTAAATACTTCTTTTTAGATATTGAAGTTTTAGCAAAAGAATTACCTACTTATGAGAATCCCATTTATCCAATATCTTGTGTTAGTATTTATAATTCTATGGATTCAAAAATTAAAACTTGGTTCCTTTTAGATTATGATGGCACTGATGAGAGTAAAGAAATAAAATTATTATCTGACGTAGTAAATTATTTCCAACAAGAAACTCCTGATTTATGGTTTAGTTGGAATGTAGATTTTGATTATGAGTATTTATTTACCCGCTACTTTAAAGTTTTCAAAAAATCTAATTTTGCTAAAGTTCTTAGTCCTATAAAAGAAATTAGAAGAAGTAAAACAGATAATATATTTTACCCTGCAGGAATTAGTATTGTAGATTATTATGCTTTATTTAAAAGAGTAATAAAAGGTGAATCTAGTTATGCATTAGATAAAATAGCACAAAGTCTTTTAGGTGAAAAAGAGTGGGGTAAAACTAATTTTGGAGAATTAGATGAATCAGTAAAAGAAAAAAATATTAATGATGTTAAACGTATGATTAAATTAGAGAAAAAATATGCATTGATAAATTATTATAATGAAGTTAGATGTTTAACTAAATGTTTGTGGGAAGATTTATATTGGAACTCTAAAATTATAGAAATGTTATTATTAGAAGAAGCCAATAACATGCAAATAGTTTTACCTAATAAACCAGAAAAAGACCCAAAGAAAAAATCTGAAACATTTCAAGGAGCAACTAGAGAAGCAGTTTATACTGGTGCAATGACAAATATAGGTAAATATGATTTAACTTCTGCTTATCCTAATATGATTGTAAACTTCTGTTTAGATAGTCAAAATATAGGAAATAAAGGAGTTGATGTTGATGGAATTAAATTTGTACAAAATGACCAAACATTAATGCCAAAGATAGTTAAAAAACTACTTGTATTAAAAGATAGTCTTAAAGAAGAGTTAAAAAATACAAGTGAAAATGATATTCACTATAAAGAATTAAAAAGTAGATATGATGCTCTAAAAGGTATTGTAAATAGTGCTTTTGGAGTTATGGCATTAGAAATATTCAGAATACATGACAATAGAGTAGCTTCTAGCATTGCCTTTTTAGTTCGTGATTTATTATTGTATACTAGAGATAAAATAGAAGAATTGGGGCATAAGGTAGTATATTGGGATACTGACTCTCTCTTTATAGATAGTAAAGAAAATCTTACAGGTATATTAAATCAATATATTCAAGATTGGGTATTAAATAAATACAATAAAAAAGATATTAACATTGATTTTGAATATGAAGGGTTGTTTTTAAAATTATTTATAGTTACCAAGTGTCGTTATGTGGGGTATTTAGAGGGAGTGGAAAAACCAGAAGTAAAAGGTGTTGAGATGAAACGTTCTTCCAGTAGTAAATATGAGGCATACTTCCAAAAAGAACTAATAAATAAAATGTTAAATCAAGAGAGTAGATATAATGTTGAGGAGTGGATAAAAGAAGAGAAAAGTAGAATAAAAACTTTATCTGTAGCTGAGATTGCTTTCCCTTGTAAAATACAGAATAAAACATACAAAAACGTACCAATTTTTGTAAGAGCTTATAATAACACTAAAATGTTTCAAAAAGATTTCAATGTGGAAAAGGGAGAGTTATTTCATTATGTTTTTGTAAAACCATTAGGACATGATGAAAAAGGTAAAATAATTAATGTTGTAGCTTATAATGAAATAGTAACATTTTTACAAAGAAAAAGTATAGATTGGGAAGAAATGATTAGACGTAATATTATCACCAAGAGTGAAAAGATTTTTGAAGCAATGGGGTGGTCAACAGATAGCTTACACGATACTGGTCAAGAAAAATTATTTTAAAAATGAAAGTTAGAGCTAATATAAATAAAGATGACAATGAAAAACTAAGAATTGAATACTCAAAAAAACTAAATAAAGAATTAACAAGTGAAGAAGCAGTTAAAGCACTTTTACATGATGCTTTAATGAGTTTGTTTAAAAAGAAAGGAGATGAGGATGACTAAAGAAGAATTGAAAAAAGATGTCTGGTATCTTGTAACATTAACAGATGGAGAAGTATTACAATTAGTAACGTGTAAAAGCTCAAAGGAGGTGTCTAACTTATTGATAGGATTGAAAAAAGAGTTTTCATTAGTAAGAATTGAATGTTTAGGAGATAATGTTTATGTTGATTATAAGGAATTTGTATACGTAGACAAAAATATTGAATTTGGTGAAAAGGAGGAGAATTAAATGTTGTCAAACAAAGATTTGTATGACGAAATTGAAACAATTCAAAAAGCAATAGACGAGAGTGAAACACTTTCAGATTTTGAGAAGATGTTGTTAAAAACACAATTGTTAGGGTTAAAATTAACACATAATCTTAGAACTAATACTGTTGCAGTTATGAAGCATTTGAATATTGATTTAGTTAAAAGTAGAAGAGTATTGGATGCTGATGACAGTCAAGAAGAAAGTTAAAAAAAATAAAAATATACAGAGTGGGGCGAAAGCCCCCTCTGCTATAGAATACAAAGATTACTATATTGAAGTTACATATGCTGATAAAAAAAAATATAGTATAACTTCTCACATGCTAGAAAAATTATGGAATAATTCCTTAAATATGGGTAAAAAACCACTATTAAGGATTGGGATAAAGAAAAGTGACAGTGAGATGTTTATATTAAGCTGTGAATTAGATATTAATAAAATATAAAAAAGTATAAAAGAGGAAATAAATGGCATCAAGTAAAACTGAAAAAGTAAATATTTTTCTATCAGAAAGTATTTTAAATAAATATAAGAACAAAACTACTCCTTGGGGTTTTAATGGATTAGGATATATTGTTTATAAAAGAACATATTCCAGACTTAAAGAGGATAATTCTTATGAAGAATGGCCTGAAACTATATTACGATGTATAAATGGAGCACAAAAAATAGGTGCAGATTATACTAAAGAAGAAATGGAAAGGTTATTTGATTACCTGTTTAATTTAAAATGTAATTTTGCTGGTAGAATGTTGTGGCAACTAGGAACAACAGGTATAGAAAGATATGGAGGAAATAGTCTTTTAAATTGCTGGTTTACTACTATATCTTCAGTTGATGATTTCTGTTTTTTGTTTGAAAATCTCATGTTAGGTGGTGGGGTAGGGTTTTCTGTTAGGAGAGAAGATGTTCACGAATTACCAAAAGTAAAAGAAGGAGTTAAAATTGTTCATAAAGAAACTAAAGATGCAGATTTAATTGTTCCAGACAGTAGACAGGGTTGGGTTAAGTTATTACATAAAACATTAAATTCATTTTTTTACAGTGGTAGGTCTTTTACTTATTCTACTATTTTAGTTAGAGGATATGGAGAAGAGATTAAAGGGTTTGGGGGCACTGCTAGTGGGCCTGGTATTTTAGTGGATGGTATTGAAAAAATAGCTAAAATATTACAAGCAAGAGAAAATAAAAAAATTCGTTCAATTGATGGTTTAGATATTTGTAACATTATAGGTGGAATTGTAGTAGCGGGAAATGTAAGAAGATGTTTGCCAGAATATTCTTTAATTCATTGTAAAAATGGATTAAAACAAATTAAAGATATTAATATTGGAGATGATATATTAACAACTACTGGATATAAAAAAGTTATTAATAAGTTTGAACAAGGAAAACAAGATACTTTATTTATTAAAACTCAAGATGGAATTCTTGAGTGCACTCCAAAACATAGAGTAGCAGTTTTAGATTCTACAACAAACTATAAATGGATTGAAGCGAATAAACTTAAATCTGGGGACAGATTACTTTCATCTAGAATTAGTATAGAAGGGTCAGTAACAAAATTACCTGATTGGGATTATATTAAATCAAAGCACTCTACAACTTGTCAAGATATAAGTATACCAGAATTAGATGAGGACATGGCTTGGTTTTTAGGTTTATTTCAAGCAGATGGATATACCTTTCCTAATTATAAAGCTAATGGATTTAATGCTTATGTTAGTATAGTAGGAGAACGAGAATATGATATTGCAATCAAAATAAAAGAACAATTAGAACGGTTTAAATTAAAGAATATTATATTAGAACATAGAAAAAATGAAAATAGTTGGATAGTTAGATGTCAAAGTAAACAAATTTCTTGGTATATAGATAAATACATTAAACAGGCAAAAACAGAATTAAAGATACCAGACTTCATTTTTCAAGCAAAAGAATCTATTAAGTTAGCTTTTGTATGTGGTATTTTTGACGGGGATGGAAGTAATGGAAGACCCCTACAGTTAGTATCAACTGTTTATAAGAATTACGCACTAGAAATACAAAAACTGTTATATTCTTGTGGATTAGAAAGTAGATTTTCTGAAAGACAAGATATTAATAGATTGTTAAAAGGATGGCAAAAAACTTACAGACTTAATATTATTACAAATCATACAAGGAAAGTTTTTGTTGATAGTGGATTATCTTTGAAAGAAATAAAACTCAAGTCAAAAACTCAAAAAGCTAATGGGTTTCCTTCGGAATGGATTAATAATCATAAAAGAAAGTTTGGATTATATACAAATAAACAACTTAATATTGATTCTTATGATAGTCTATTTGTAAATAATAATTTCTGTCCAGTTGAAGTAATTGAGGTGATGAAGGGAAATAAAGATATTAATACTTATGATATTGAAGTTGAAACAAATGAGTTTTTTGCTGATGGATATTTAGTTCATAATTCTGCTCAAGTAGCTTTAGGAGACCCAGACGATTACTTGTTTATAAGAGCTAAAAGATGGGATTTGGGAAATGTTCCTAACTGGAGGAGTTTATCAAATAATTCTATTTATGCTGATGATTTTTCTCATATTTCAAATGATATTTGGAAAGGATATATTGGTAATGGAGAACCTTATGGATTTTTTAATGTTAAATTATCTCAAAAAACAGGAAGATTAGGAGAACATATTAAAGATAATTGTGAAGGTGGAAACCCCTGTATGGAAATAACTTTATCAGATAAGGAATGCTGTAACCTATCAGAGTTATACTTAAATAACATTACTTCAAAAGAAGAGTTAATAGATTGTACTAAACTGTTATATAAAACACAGAAAGCAGTTTGTGCTTTAGATTTTATACATGAAGAAACAAATAAAATAGTACACAAAAACTTTAGAATAGGAATAGGAGTTACGGGGATTTGCCAGTCAATGGATAAGATAGATTGGTTAGATGACAATTATAAAGCTATTAGAAAGTTTGATAAAGAGTGGAGCAAGCAAAAAGGTTATCCCGAAAGTATTAAACTAACTACAATAAAACCGAGTGGAACATTAAGTTTGTTAGCAGGAAGCACACCTGGAATTCATCCAGCTTATAGTAAATATTTTATAAGAAGAATTAGAATGGCTAGCAGTGATAAATTAATTTCTATATGTGAGCAGTTAGGATATGATACTGAATATGTATTAAATTTTGATGGGTCTAAAAATTATAACACTGTAATTGTAAACTTTCCGTGTTATATTGGAGAAAATATTATTGTATCCGATGATGTGGGAGCGATAGAGCAATTAGAATTATTAAAAAAACTTATGACGGTTTGGGCAGATAATTCTATAAGCATTACCATATATTACAAAGAAAGTGAGTTGGTAGACATGAAAAAATGGTTAGAAGAAAATTATAAAGACAATATTAAAAGCGTTAGCTTTTTATTGCATAAAGAACATGGATTTGAACAAGCTCCTTATGCTATAATAACAAAAGAAGAGTATGATAAAATGACAGAAAAAATTAAACCAATAAAAGAATTAAAAATAGATAAATCGACAGACTTAGATGTGGAAGAATGTAATGGAAGTTGTCCCATAAAATGAGCGGTATAAAAAGAATTAACAAAATAAAAAAAGGAGAAAACTATGGCAGAAGTGTTAGTAGTAACGAAAAAAGGACACATTATCAGATTTAAGCTTGATGCAGTAAGACAAAGCGGCAGAGGTGGAAAGGGTGTTAGAGCTATAAACTTAAATGATGGTGATGAGGTAGTATCAATGGTAACAGTAAGTAAGGAAAATAACTAAACAAAGGAGGAAAGTATGAGTTGGCATGAAGGAATTAGCGGTGGTGGGAATTACACTAGTACTAAAGTAGGCACTGATATCACTATGGAGATTATAGCTATTAACAAAATCACCAATAAACAAGATTATGAACCAAAAACTAAAGAAGGTGTTGGTCAAGGTTTTGTATTTGAGTTTGTTGGACCAGAAGGAATTGTAACTGCAAGCACTTATGCATTACAAGGAGCATTAAAAGCGGAAGATGTAAAGGTTGGAGATACAATAAGAATTCAACATCCAGAACATGGGAAGTATATTGTAACAAAAGTAAAATAAGATGAGATTCCAAGCTGTTAGTAGAGAAGAAGTAGAGGGTTCAATGTGGACTACACCACACATTACAGTGTGTATTAGAGACACTAATGCAAAAAAACCAAAAGTACCCTTCTCTACTAGCAATCTTGGAATTTTACACTTAGAGTTTTCTGATTTAGATAAACCATATAAAGATTATAAAATATTTACTCAAAAAAAAGCTAAACAGTTAATAAATTTTTTTAATAAATGGAAAGATAAAATAGAATTGGTAATCGTAAATTGTGAAGCAGGTATTAGTCGTAGTGCAGGAGTGTGTGCTGGGCTAACTAAAGGATT